>Ga0123342_1006144_pt1 | contig 16850 bp, 13 predicted proteins | sample Turbeawhitnodule_FD_89960 | JGI IMG/M metagenome (GOLD analysis project Ga0123342, IMG submission 89960) | Root nodule microbial communities of legume samples collected from Mexico - Turtle bean Mexico white nodule | ecosystem: Host-associated > Plants > Roots > Nodule | place: Mexico: Nepantla... | reverse complement strand
GTGAAGACCATTTTCATTGGATATAAGCATGGGGGATACAAACTGTACAATCCAATGACAAAGAAGGTGATTGTTAGTCGTGATGTTACATTTGCCAAAGATGAGGAATGACAATGGAATGCAACAACTGAAATGGATTCCAAAAAACGATATATTTACGTTTTGAATAATGATGTGGAAGATGAAGTCACTCTTGAAGCACCTACAGTTCAACCTGAAGTTGTAATTCAACCTGAAGCTATAATTCAACCTGAAGTTGCAACTATGATGGAGCGACCAAGAAAGCAGCAACGACAACATGTACACCTTCAAGATTGCGAAGTAAATCTTGATGATGAAGTTGATGACAATGGAGATTTAGTTCACTTTGCTTTTTTTGCAGATTCCGAACCCGTGAGACTTGCAAATGTCATTCAACACCCCAAATGGCAAAATGCTATGAATGAAGAATTGATTGTGATTGAGAAAAATAATATCATGACTCAAATTGGTTTTAATCTAGATGTTCCAATTAAGATTTATGTTGACAATGTCTCTGCAATTAATCTTGCAAAGAATCCGATTTTTCATCAAAGAAGTAAACACATTGATATTCAATATCACTTCCTGCGAGACCAAGTTGGGAAAAACATGATCAAATTGGAATATTGCATATCAGAAAATCAGTTTGCAGATATTTTCACTAAGCCATTTGAAGATCAATGCTTTCATCAAGTTAAGAGATATGTGGGGCATGAAGGTTGTTCCAAATCAGAATTAAGGGAGGATGTTGGTTATTAATTCTAATTTTATAACCCTTAAACTATTTTACCGTTACTATTGCATTAATGCTCAGTTTACAGGCCTGTTAGTATTTCTATTTTATAGCTTCCAATAATTGTAATTTTATTATATATATGATTGAGTAAATCAAATTGAATAAGATCAGCTCAACAATTTTGCAATCTTGTGCAATTACCTTCAATCAGTTTGTACAATCTTTTGTCTTCTCTTATTTCCTTTAATTAGTTCCTACAATAAAGACCTAATTGAGTTTTTATGTATCCTTTGTAGGTCAAATAAAGTGGAGAACTATAGGATGAAGAAATTTACAGCGTACCCCATAGAAGACTTTCACACCATACAACAACTAGAGTTTTGTTCAAAAGATTACAAGAAGACTTAGACTCAGCTTACCTCACCAGGTCCAAGTCCTTATCATTTTAGGCCACACTTTAATCTGAACATTTGTACATAATATATTAGAATTTTTTGGATCATGTATAAGGTCAAGTAGTATAGAATAATTGGGTTTTGTATTTGGACCAAGTAAAGTATGGTTTTGGGCTTGTATTTGGGCCTATAATAGATTTAGGTTAGATTATGATTTTTTAAACCTAGCTAAGGTTTCAATCGGGCTTTCAAGGACCCAAGGTGAACCCTAGACTCATGTTAAGGAGGAGAAGACGCTCTAGGGTAAAGAGTGCATGTCTCACATGCCTTGTTCGTGTGGAAAGTATGACTAGTTGGTGTCATGTTTGAAACTCTTTCAAACTTGAATTTTTTTCACCTTTTTTTCCTCTTCAAATGGATTCAAGTCTCCTATAAATAGAAATACTCCTCTCGTATTTTTCAACTTGGAATTAGTAATGAAATGTTACCCAATTTTGGTCATTCTACTTAATCCTAAGTTTTCCTTAGGTTAGTCTTCTTATAGATTAGCCTGGACTCTTTTCTAATGAGTTGACTTCACCTCTCTCTTGCACATTATTATCTCTTTCACTTAATCATAGAAATTTATCTTGCATTTATCAGTGCTTTCGCACTTCAATTCTCATCCATTATCCATCGAAAGAAGAAACTAGAAAGAAGACTAGAAGAAGAAGAAGGATTCATTTGGTATCTATGATTATTTTTAATATTTCCATGTTGTTCTTTAATTCTTTATAGTTTGTCTTGAATGTTTGTATCGTTTAGATTCAAGTTATTTTCTCTTTCTTCGGTTCAAAATCTTTAGTTCTTCTTAAACCTTCATGTTTTAACTTTTAGGTGCTGCATTTGATATTTCCTAATGAGATTTTAGGACTTTCAAATAAAAGAGAGATAAATTTTGTTATATAGAATTAACTTCTGGAACAGGTCCTATATCAATTCCTCCATATCGAATGACATCAGCGCAGTTAACTGAGTTCAAGATGCAACTAGAAAATTTATTAAAAATTCTCCATAATATATCAAATAATCTAATTGGTTAAAACTAGATTTTTTTTGTTCATTTCTTTTTCCTATAACTTGAAATGTTTTGTTCCAAATTAACAACTTGGATGAATCTGGCTCAATTTAACTATTCAAACTTTTAACTACTAAAAAATACAACTTAACTAATTTAAAATTCATTCTTTTGAACTATACAATTTTGATCTTTAACCCTATTAACTCTTTAATATCTCAAACATACCATACATAACTAACCAATGTCTACAAAAAATATTTAATCATATTACACCATGAACATCTTTCCCATATCACCAAACATTCATATCAAGATTTAACAAATTTGAATATATTTAAACAACACATAATTCCTACATTTGTGACCATGTTACCAAAAATCATGAAATAAAAAATAGTTTTAGAGATAAAAAATAATTAGTCACTACTATATTGGTATCTAAATTAATTTTTATTATTAATAAAATTTATAAATTAATATCTAATTAGTTACCAAGTACTTAACTACCAACTTTAAAATCTAAATTAATTAGTAAAAATATAAATTTATTCATTTAATTAAATAATAAAAATAAAAATTTACAAATTTTTTTAATGTATTATACGAAGAAGTGGAAATCTCATTATTCAAAGTGGGGTAATGAAAATTTCATATTAAAGTTATGTTTTAAGAAATTCACCAAACATGTGTTGGTGGAAAGAGTATGATATTAAAATGAATTTTATATATATAAAAAAGGTGGATTAGTTCAGGTTATTATGGCTTTCACCAGAACCTTTTGGTAGCATATATGTTCCTAGAATCATATGGTGTAGGACCCCCCTTGTTCCCTTTCCGAGTGAAAACCTTGTCATTTTCAATGACCACATGCATTTATGTTAATTTAAAGTTCGAGGACTACCACTCAAATTATTGTTCTCCTATGCATAAACCATATCTTCATATCATGATGGTTTCATTAATCAAACTTAATGTCTAACTATATTTTAATTAATCATTTTATTGTTTTTTCTATTAAAAGATAAATATAAGTTAGATTGAGTTTATTGTAATTTAGTTGAATTATCAAAGAATTTAATAAAAATCATTAAGTTAGGTTACGCTAAATTTATGTATTTTTTTTTAATTAGATTCAATCCAACCTAATCTATTCTTAATCAACCTAATCGACCAATAAATTTGTTCAAATAACAAAGAAAAATTAATTTAATTTATCTGAATTATTTGGGTCTGAATGAGTCCTCTAATTATTCAATTTAGTGAATATCCCTAATTAAAATTGTGTAAAGTTAAAAGATGGGCTAAAATTGATGCTACTATAAGCAAGGGAAAATGAGTTGGAAATCTAAGAGTTTTATTATCAGTGAAATAAATGTATTCATATGGAAGAAGGTGAAGAGGTTAGGTTGATGGGTGATGATATACTTATTCGGTTATTTAAGTGTATTTATTTAAACATGTTTAGAGAAAAAAATTCCCTATAAACATTTTTAGGAAGAAAAAAATGCACGAACAATTTTATATATATGATTTGTTTATATTTTTCTTTAATTTATGTACAAATTAATTTTAATTTTTATCACTTTCTTTTCTTAAAAATATTTGTAGAAAAAATTACGAATAAATATTTTCTAATATATATATAATATCTCGACTAGGAAATTTACAATTTTAATATATTTTTGTGATGACACGTGTTACTTTAGGGTTATTTTATACTTTTTGAATCATTAGGCATACATCTATTATTTTGTAGGTCTACATATTTGATGTTGTCTCTATCTTTATCATTTTGCAAGAGGTGGAAAAAACAACAATATATCTTTCCGTTTAATCTGTTTTTCATTTTGACTTTATTTTTTCATCTCTTGCACATTTTTCTTTATTTATAGTTGTGAATAAGCGGTAGGAGTACGAGTCTTCTTCTTTTTTAAAGATATAGGTCTATTTCATCATTGTTTTTAAGAAATAATAAAGTTTTTTCATATTTTTTAGTCGATATTTTTATGATATATGTTTTTTTTTTTATCTCTTACACATTCTCTTTATAGTTGTAGACAAGCATTAAGAGTAAAGGTCCTCATCCTAGAAACATATGTAGCTTGCGTCTCATCATTAATTTTTGAAAAAATAAAATATTTTTTTTTAATTTTGTAAGATAATGATATATTGATAATCTATATTTTTTATACAACCACATTGTAACTCTAAATATTATTATTTTAATATTTTTTCATATTATTTAATTATAAATTTATCTTTTATTATATAAATAGTTGTATATAATTTTCATGTTGTCAAAATATCATTTTTCCATATTTTAAAGACAATGTTTCAGGTTATATATGTCTTCTTCTCATTCTTTATCTCTTACGCACTTTTTCTCACTGTAGACAAACAATTATTTCCTAGGAGAATGGATATGACTATTAGTTTTTAGAAGTACTAACACTATCTTTTGTAGTTATAGACAAGTGATATTAGTGGAATCATCTTCCTATAAGCATATGCCAATTGTGTTTAACGAGTATTTGTTCGAAGTACTACACTATGTTTCTTCACATTTTTTAGTGAATGTTTGAAGTAGTGTGTCTTCTTCTACTTCTTTATGAAATCAATATCTATATTTTTTTAAAATAATTGTACTGTTTGGTCGTGTTTGAGTCCTGACCCGAGCATTTAAACCTACCTTTTTGGTCCGCTTAGCTTAGGTCTAACAGATAAAATTCCGCCTAATAAAAATAGGCCCAATGGCTCCAAAAGAGATTGACCTTGACAGTTCGAAAATACGTTAAACACTCTAAAAACAACAAGAAACATAAAAATAACTGAATATATAGTTGAATTAGATAATTATATTTATTTATCATGAGTTTAGGAAATATAAATCGTTAGAGACAATAGTCCGTATAAAAGGGGATATACTAAATAATTTATTATGTGGTTACTAACTCCTAAAGAAGAATCTATGAGTGTTATAAAAGGGCCTTAAGATCCCAAACAAAGGTAAGTGTCATTCCAGATACTACACTCTACACTCATATTTTTATGCTCTCACTCACTTGATCGCTAGAGTCTTGTCAACAGATGGAGCTCCCCCTCATTGTGATCTTCAAGCATTTCAAAGCAGTAGTGTTGAAAGATTGACCCAAAATCCACCTCCAACACCCGACCCAAATTTGTTGGCGAGAACAATAATGATAAATGTAAAGTATTATGAAAAATAACTTAAATACACCAAAAGAAAATGTTGAATTGAGTATTAAAATTATTTGTAGTATATGACAAGAGCAATATGTGACATAACCTAGATGAAGTAAATATTCCTTCAACATATTCATTTTCACTTTAGGATATAATTTAGTATGAAATTCCGTGCTACACATATTTTTGATGAAATCAATACGTGGAAAGCATAATAGGTGGAAAATGATAAATGTAAAATATTGTGGAAAGCAGTTCAAATACACAAGATAGTTGAATTGTGTTTAAAATATTTTGTAATAGATGAAAATATCAACATCTAACATAGACCAGATGAAAGTTCTTCATCCTCTTCTTGTTAGATGAGAGTTTCCTTCATCAGACTGGGTTAAAATTAATACTGATGGGGCTGCTAGGGGATATCCTGGTCTTGCTACTTGTGGAGGTATTTTTCGTGGGAGTATGAAGGAGTTTATTGGTGCTTTCTTTGTGTTTCTTGAAGTTCAATCTGCTATGATTGCTGAGTTTTATGGAGTTATACATGCTATAAAGGAAGCTCAAAAAATGGGGCTTACTAATGTATGACTTGAATGTGATTCGGCCTTGGTTTGTGCTACGTTTACGGTTAGGACTAATGTTTTGTGGATGTTTCGTAATCGAGAAATACTTATCTTAATTACTGTGAGAAAATCAGGTCTAGGGTTACTCATATTTTTTATGAAGGGAATGTGTGTGCTGGTAAGTTGACTAATTTAGGATTTATTCACATAGAATCATTTCATTGGTATAATAGGTTTTCATATAGTCTGTTCTTAGAATTATTTATGAATAGGTATAGTCTACCTATGTATCGTTTTTGTTAATATATGGACTTTAGTCTAATCTCCCATATTTTTTTTTAATAATATTTTTTTTTATGTGATGGTAGATAATTGTTGTTACTTGAGGTATCAAACTAGCTCAGATGTTAAGTTGCATAGTGATCCCTAACCTATAAACTTTAAAAATAAAATAAAATATACCAGATGAAGTTTTCTTTGGTAAACTCAATCTAATGTTGTAAACTACGTATCTTATAGTATATCTAAACATTGACTTATCATATGCCGATTTATATGTACTTTGCCTTTTGTGTCTGAAATTAGAGACCAAACAACTACAGTCACGAGAGTGCTTATAATAATTTTTTGGAAAAATAAAAAAAATAAAAAAGTATAATATAATATAAAACCTAAAATTATAAGGATTAAGAATAATATATTTTTTTTGTCAATATATTTACTTTTAAATTTTTCATTGGGTCTCCCAAAATTATTTTTAAACTAAAGTAATTAATATTTTTTTCAAGATAATTCACTTTAGTATATAATTTATTTTGAAAATCATTGATGTACATATTTTATGAAATTAATATTTATATTTTACTAAATAAAGATAAATGTAAAACATTTAAATGTTTTGATATTTTTTTATAAAAATAAAGAAAATAATAATAAAATTAAAGAAATTAAACGTTTCATCTATAATTAGCATATGCCATAACAAACTCTACTTTTCCTTCTACTAAATTATTATAATATCGTTTATTTGAACCATTAAAAAATATATTCTTAGTCATCAGATTATATACTTCAAATAGTATGTTGTTAGGGGAGATTTATAATATGTGAAACTCATACATACCTCTTAAATAGTGTGTTTGTGTCGGACATACGCATCGGACACCGACACTTGTATGACACTCATAGGACATGTATAAGTGAAGTATACAATTCAAAAAAATATTTGTTGGATTTCTGACAATTCTAGCACGGTAGACAAATACATTAATTTTTTAAAAACTCAAATTTATTGTATAAATTTTTATTATTATTATTATAAAAATAAGGAATAAACCCTTTTGAATCAACCATGAGAAACATCTTTCTACTAAAAAAAGCTAAAACATATTTGTGCACATAAATCTTTATTGTCAATGTATATAATTCATAATTATATAATATATAGATTTATGTCCCTGTATCCTACATTTTAAAGATTATACGTATCTCCGTGTCCGTGTCGTATTAGTGTATGTGGACAAAGTCGAAGCATTCTATTATACTAGTAAAATACTACTATGGATTATGATCAAATATATCATATTTGAGTACATACATTATCTGGACATAAAGTCTTCAAAACAAAAATACATTATCAACTCATAACACATTAAACTAAGAAAACATCAACCGAAGCCCATTCGTTTCCTCCCTCATTTATAACAAAATTTGTTTTTCTACGATATATGATAATCATAATCAGTACACATAACACTTACAAAGATAAATTAATAAAATTAAACATAATATCACATATATATATATATATATATATATATATATATATATAAATCATGGTTATCAAATCTTAATTTTACTTACAGTAGCACAAAATGTATAAACAACGACTATTTATTTAATGCGGTTTTAGGATTAGTCGCTGTCATTCAAAACGCAATGACATTTTTTAAATTAACTTCATTTACGAATGCGGCTATTTGTAATAGCCGCATTCTTAAATAAAGCGCATGATTTACGAATGCAGCTATTTAAATAGTCGCATTCTTAAATCAAAGCGCATGATTTAAGAATGTGGCTATTATAAATAGTCGCATTTGTAAATCAAAGCGCATGATTTAAGAATGCGGCTATTACTAATAGCTGCATTCGTAAATCATTTTTTACCCTAATTTTGCGCTTTCATACTTTCTTTCTTTTTGGCGCTTTGCGTTTTCTCTCTGTTTCTACTCTGGTGTTCCTCTCTTCTTCTGCGAGTTTTTATTGTGTTCTCGTACCATTGTAAGTTCGTTTCGATCCGCTCTTTTTCTTCTTCACCAATGGTTTATAAATTTTTTTCATTTCACTTATTTGTTTGTTTTCTTGCATTGGCGGAGGGTTCTCTGGCACTTCATTTTCTCTTTTATTTCTGATCTCGTGCTTCCTCTCGTTTTCTGTGAGCCTTCATTGTCTTCTTTGTGCCATTGTAAGTTCATTTTGAGTTCTCTTTCTTCTTCACCATTGGTTTATATATTTTTTTCATTTCTCTTATCTATTTGTTTTCTTGTATTGGTGAAGGTCACCACTGCTTCATTGGCTGCTGTTTGGGTTTTTGGTATGTTGTATTTGCTCCGTCGTTGCTGCCTTAGGGTTTAGGGTTTTAATTTTTTTTTAAATTTAAATAAGAATGCGGCTATTTACCATAGCCACATTTATAAATCGCATTTACGAATGCGGCTAAATAGTCGCACTTGTATATCATCATCATTCATATGGATGCAATAAACTCACATTTATAACCACAAATCATGTTATAATGAAATGTAAGACGTATTTGAAATACTCTAAATCATGATAAACAAGTCTTACAATAAGCTAACACTTGACATATCATGAATCCACTAGACCTTAGTTGGTCTATGTTCTCGATGATAGAGTGACACAAAAACATTTGATTTTTTTTTTGATCAGCACAAAAACATTTGATACCAAGTCATTCATAGGTCTCTCTCAATTTCTTAGAACATATGTCTTGTCTATGTGACTAGATAATAGTGAAGTTAAGATACATACGTTAACGTGAATTTTGTGTTTATCACCACCACCCAAGGCATGATAAATCTTGGGCATCCCTACATCACTCATCAAAGGCCATGCAATTCACCAAATATGAATAACCTATCCAGGGTCAAACCTTATGTACATATACATTAACACGTATACATGTACATAAGCAATCTAACTATGATCTACTACGCACGAAGGACTACCCAAAAATGACACATATCATGCATTTCCACCTTTTTCATATATCTTTCGAGAGTATATATAATTAATATCACCATTTTGTACATCATACTATCAAAACATGTATAAAAAACATATTTAAAATACAACATCACCATAACTTAGCACATTTTCATTTAAGAAAGCTCATTTCACTTAAGTGACATCTTCAAGATGCACTAGGTAATTCATTTCACTTAAGCCATATTTTTGTCGCTTGAGCAAAATACAACTTGAAAACATCACCTCTCTGGGATTTCCTCTCTCTAGCAATTGTCTCATCGCTTGAGTGTCGCTTAAGTGGTATAACTAATTCTTAAGTGATACCACTTTGTTGAAAAAAATCCAAAAGGTTTCAAAAGAATCCTCTATTGTTATAGGATGCTTGAGTGTTCAACCATCACTTGAGCATCCAAGACATGCGTCATACAATGACACATATCAAGCCATGTGTATACTACCTTACACAATGCTTAAGCGTTAAGCATAAAACTTGAGTATTCAAGACACGCATCATGCATTGATGCATGTTAAGACACATGTACACCACCTTACATTTAAATGTAAAGAAAAATGCATATCCAATGCTTGAGTGACATGCTTCAAAAGGTTGAACCACACCATGTTTCGCTTAAGAAATCAACACTTGAGCAACATAAGGTGATTAATGCAATTAATACAAATCACTTAGACCTTACTTGAGCGACAACATGTCACTCAAGCGATATCTAGCCTGAAAATAATTCCAAACACAAATTTCACATGGATTCTTTAATGTTTCCAAATGCAAAAACCACTTCATCATGCATATATTTACCAAAATACTTTTTAAAGTAATAATACCATTTCATATCTTACATTATTACATATTTCTTTATTTCACAATAAATACTATAAATATATACTTGAATCCATCTCATATACATAAATTGAAACTTGTTCTATCCAATAATACTTTGATAATTTCTTTCAACAATCCAAAAATCTTGATAAGCTTCCAAAAAATCAATCCTCCAACAACACTTCCTCTTAAAACAACACTTCCTCTTAAAACAACACTTCCTCTTAACATATATCCAAGAAGAAAAGTTCTACTTACTAAAGCTAAAATTTGATTAATTCAAGAGACTCTTCTTTATTCAATCCGTTTCTCATGATCTTGATCTATCAAGAATTTGACAATAAAATAATTATTAGAATGAATTAAGAAATAAAAATTTAACTTCTATCTATAAACTTCAATTTCTATTAACTCACAATTTATTATTAAATATCTAAAATTTCACAAAAGTCAAATGGTTAAAACAAATAAGGAATACAACTAATATGTACACAACACTATAAATTCAATAAAAGATTTATTAAATGAGAGTAAAATACTGTTATAGATAAGAAATGACCATCAAACTATTTTTATACATATTTTTTTTATATATTTTGTCTTCTGGTTCCCCAAAATGTTTAGTTTGGTTTTAGATTCGAATTCACATTTTTCATGTAAAAAAAAGTAAAAAAAGTAGTACCATTTATATCATGCTATATAATAAGCAACATATATGCTTATTTTGTAGTATATAGCAAAATCTTCACTTTTATCCTACTGCTACCGTCATGTATCTTTTTTAACGAGGCAGATAGAATATGAAAATTTATTAACCACACCATTTCTTCCCAAGAATATTTAAATTTCCAACACCATTGATTACTCACCCATTGTTGAAATTCATCTATAAAGTTGTCTTGTTTTCACACAATAATATGCACAATATGTCCACATATACATCACACTCGACAAGTTTTTGAATGATTCTTTCTATTAAGAACAAATTAACGTTAGAAGAATTAAAAAATATTTTAATTTGAAAGTGTAGAATAATATTGAAATTAAAATTTGAAAATGATTTTTACAAATTTTACTAAAAAAAGTTATTAATTAGAAACTAATAAAGATAAAAATTAATTAATTACTATATTGACTAAATTAGATATTATTTTATAAACTAAAAATTATTAATATTTAAAATAGTTTTTATTATTAATAAATATTTACAAACTAGATTCTAAATTGGTATCTAATTAGCTATCAAGGATTTAACTACCAATTTTAGAATTTAAAGTATTTTTGTTTTTAAATTACTCTATTTTATTGTTGATTTAATATAATTTGTTTGTATATATTTTTTGTTTATTGAATATTATTTTAGTTTGTTTTATTAAATATTTTATTTTGGGATTTATTTGAGATATGTTGAATTTTCAGGTAAGGTGTTATGAATCTAAAAGTAATGATCATTTCATATTAGGTTTCTTGTCTATTTTAAATAAAATGTAGAATCTTCACTTTTGAACTATTTTACAACTCATTATTCTATTCTTGAATGATTAAGTGAAAAGGAAAGATCAAGAGACCAATCTTATTTTTAACCTATGAATTTGTATATAAAATAAAGTTAACATTTTGGAAGATTTCTTCAAATTCAAAATGTATGTGATTTATGAATATTTGCTACTATATATTGATTTTTTAAAATAGAGTTATTGAATCCCCTTGTCATCTAATCTGAAAATATTTTTTTGTGTGAATTAATGTGGATATATGCTTACATATGGTGAAAGTGATATAAGTGGTGGAGGATTGTTTCAACTAGCACTTCCTTGTCTCTTAAGATAAAATTGTTGTCTTAGACACTTAAAAAAAAAAAAAAAAATATTTAGAAATATATATATATATATATATATATTATTTGTCAGGCATTGAAAAGTGTTGAAAAGGACTTGAAGTTATCTTTAACAAAAAAATGTGAGAGTGGCCATTTCATTGGGTCAAAGAACAAAACCTCTTGGTCAAAATCAAGTCCCACCATTGATGTATTTTGTTTTCTTTCAAATGTCTTTTCTGTTTTCTTCTTCTTATTTGACTAAATCTTATTTTTAATGGCTTTCGTAACGAATCTATGTATTCATGCTAGGTGACAGTGTATAAACATCAATGTCTCAAAAGAAATAATGAGTAAGAAATCTAAAAAGAAAGAAAATAATACATATGAAATTTCTTAATTATAAATATATATCTTTTAGATTAAAAAGGGGCAAAACTTAAATGACAAACAAATTTATGCGCATTTTTATTAATTAGAATGAATAAGATTAAGAAAAAGATGTTTTATTATTTTTTCTTATTTTGCTTTCTCAAAAATATTTATAGAAATATTTATCCACACTTATTGATCCTCTTCTAAGAGATATATCCAATCACAAATCATTACTTATATGTTTCTTAATATTTATAAAACTATCTTCAAATTCATATTAAGAATAATACTTTATTCATTGACATTGTAAAATAATCTAAACCTAAACTTTATTCATTATTAGAGAATTATCAAACTACATTATGGACACTGTTACTTCAAAACAGAAGGAACTTCTGATTCTTCCAACAAAACATTTGTTGAAAACAAAACATCTCATATGTCTAGAAAAGTAGGAAAGATTTGTTACAAAAATAACTTCTCATGCACCCCAGATGAGAGAAACAGCACAGATCTGTTCAAAACTAAAATAACTTTTCATTCACTCCAGAAGAGAACCAGAAGAGAAACAGCATGGAGAACAAAAAGTAGAAAAGTAGATAAAAAAAAAGAGTATTACTTATACAGAATTGTAATGTGTTTCACTTTCTTTGATCCAAATATGGTTGAAAAGAAAAAGAAGTTGTGTTGAATTTGCCAGCATTTAACCTAGCAAGTTAGCATTATTCCTCTGGCCACCCTTCTGAGTTAATTTGGCAGTTGAACATGGTTGTTGGGCACTGGCACAGATCACAGTGACCTGTGTCTCTCTGCTGAATGTGGTCCATGGTTGGATATAATTACTCATCAATCAATTAGCTAGGGTATGACATACTGTTCATTGTACTAGAGAGCTGGAATATTTGAAATATGAGTATTGCAATGCTTCAAAATCAACCCTCTCTCTTCATTCTTATGTACAGGTTTGGAAAGCTGGTAAGGTACTACGGTATTTGTACATACATATATGGACCAGACCAAATTAATACTTTCAACAGTTTTGTGTCAAACTACACTTATAATTTTTCCTCATCAATTTACTCACTTCTCATTTTCACCCTTATCTAAACTCCTCATATTTTACATAGTTTCTCCAACCAATGTCAAGGACATCACATCACGTTAGTAGTTTATGTAAATGTAACTTCAATCAATTTAACTCTCTGTCAATCTTTACAAAAAATACCAACATAACATCATATATATATATTTTGAATATCACTGTCACTTTTATATTTGTATACTGTTTTTTTACTATCTTTTTTCATATGACCTTTTATTAAAGTAAATTGTATATTAGAGTCTTGTACTATTCTATAAAATAATATCAGTTGAGCAAATTATAGTTGAGAAAAATTTATGATTTTATTATTTTAAAATTTTCTATTCCGTTAAATATGGTGTTATGCTGTTTTATGTGATAAGTATTTTTGTTAGTAATTTTTTCTCACTATTTATTTATGTGATATTAAATACTAGATGTGATAATATAGGGATAGAGTTGAAGTAAAAATCTATAATTTTTTTATTTATTTTTACATCTAATAGGTATGGAATTTATGTTTTATTATGTCTTTATCAAATAAAAAGTACATAGGTATATTTGTTTATAAATTTATTAAGTATTTAAAAAAAATAAAAATAAAACCAAAGAAAATATGGTATAAGTATATAAAATTTAAAATAGAATAAAAATAATTAGATATGTTTTAATAATTTAGAATAAAATCTACTACAAGAATACACTAAATTAGAGATCAAAATATAGTGTCAGGCAAATAACAAACACTATTAGAGTGAGTTAAAGCGTATGCAATTCAACACAACCATCATCATGAAGTTTAGCGTTAGTCTTGCAGATTCTAAACGAACACAAATGGATCAAAACATGTGTACATCGGCTAAATCGATGCAAAGAAAAGCAAAATATAGAGGATTTTGTTAAGGTTGAGCCGACTCTACAAGAGAGGTGAGTATAATTAGGGTTAAGGCCAGCGCTAGCTATTGGGTGGGTATTAGGGCTTGGTCGAGAAAATGGTTAATTAGGTGGTTGTTAAGGCTTGGCAAACACAAGTTAAGTGATTTAGTGTTAACTGCATCTCATTTCTTCGCGTCAGATATTTGTTCGAGCTCCCATTTCTTCTTCAAATCCTTAATGTCTTTTTCCTTCATCTACCTTATGGCTCCAAATTCTTCTTTCCTAGTTGGTTGGTGTCTCCATTTCTTGTTCCCTTAAGTGATTGGTGCTTCCATTTTTGCTTGCCCCCATATTGGGTTCCCCTATTTGTTGTTGTGTGTGGTGTAGTAAGGAAAACTTGGAAGTAGCTCAATTTGCATTGGTGAGGAAGGTCATGAAATCTTGCAATGGCTTGGCCATGGGGTGAGTTAGTGAAGAGGTTGTGGGGTGGTTTAAGCTGAAGCTCAGGTGAGTGAGTTCTTGGTTCTTTAGTTCCTTTTTGTTTCCGTTCTTGGTTTTGCTTAAGTTGGTTCTTGATTGGGCTTAGTTGGTTCTTGGTTCTACTAACTTGGTTGTTTAGCGTGTTCCATTTCATGGTTATCTGTATTTGGATTGAGTTGCTTCAGGGGTTGTAGGAGGATTCTTGCGTGGAGTTCAAAGCCTCTTTTAGTACTGCCTGAAATGTTAACTTTGGCTAGTTTTTAGAGTTGATAATACATTATAGTAATTTTAAAAATTGCATAAGATGTCCAATTTGAAAAATAAAAAATGCATGAGATGTCCAACAATTTTTGAATTCGCCTGAGCTGAAACCTCCATACGTTCGCTTGAGCGGAAGTTTCTATTGGCATGAAGATGGAAAAAAGTTTGGACTAAGATTAAATTAAACACATACAATTTAACTTCTGGACTGCATGAAAGTGTTCTTTTGTTTTTAACACGTTGAACCAAAATTTCCAGAACGCGTATTGTTTACTAGTCAGAACAAACTATTCATCAGTGGAGTTCTTGAATTTGTTTCAAATTCAATTGAGCAAGTTGTTTATAGACAAGATGGAGGGATAAGATGTTATTGCATCATATGTTCTTGTGAGAAAATCATTTAACCTTCTTATGTGAGGGGTCCTATGCTACAATATGACTTTAAACTAAACTACAAAGTGTAGGTTGATCATGGAGAAGAGGGGTCAAATCAGGATAACTTATGTTATGCATCCAACAACTATGGTGATATGAATTGTTTTAATCAGTTTGAGTCAATAAATGACATGGTATATGATGCATATATGCAAGTAGCAAATATAAGAACTCGTTATAACAACTGGGATGATGATAATATATATGAAAAACAATTCCTTAAAGCATATGCACATAAGTTTTATGATATATTAGTAGCTGCAACTGAATACATTTATGATGGAGCAACCGAGTCAAAATTATCAACTTCTGTCTACTATAACCAACTGACATGATACTGAGAAGTTTTTAGATTCCTTCAGCCAAATGTTAAATGATATAACTCCAAAACGTAATTGCATACTCAAGAATTAATATGAGGACAAAAAAATTGTTTCAACTATTGGCTTGAAGACTCAAAAGATTGATTGTTGTGAAGCAAGATGCATGTTGTATTACAAGGATGACATTGAATTAACTAGATGCAAATTTGGTGGTATTCCAAGGTATTTTCCTTCGAAGGGTCAGAAGGGAAGATACAAAAATATTTCAATCAAAAGAATGTTTTATTTTCCCATCATAATAAGATTACAAAGACTATATGCGTCAATAGAATCAACAAGGCAAATGAGATGGCATTTTGAAAACAAAAAGAGATGATGATTTATTGCGACATCGATGTGATGGGAAAACTTGGAAATACTTTGATAATGTATATCCAAAATTTGTTTCTGACCCACGTCATGTAAGACTAGGCTTAGGTTCTAATAGGTTGACTCCTTACATCCAAGCTTCAACATCTCCTTCTTGTTGGCCTGTATTTGTTACTCCTTATAACCTACCCCATGAAATATGTATGACTAAATCATACATTTTTCTAACTTGTATTATACCTGGTCCAGGTAACTAAAAAAAAATAGATGGGTACTTGCAACCTTTTATTGATGACCTCCAACCATTATGGAATGATGACGTCTTAACTTATGATATCTCGACTAAAGAGAACTTTGTCATGCAAGCTTGCTTGATGAGAATAATAAATGATTTTCCAATATATGACAAGTTTTCTAGATGGGGTATTAGAGGAAAGTTAGCATGTCCTCATTTTATGGAAGACACAAAATCTATCACACTGAAACATGAGGGTAAAAGTTCTTGGTTTGACTGCCATCGATGATTTGTGCCACCAAACTACCCTTTCGAGAGAAGTCATAGGAAATTTATGAAAAACAAAGTTGAATTGGATGTCCCACCTTATTTTTTTAAACCTTTTCTGATGGCACTCTCAAGGAGCTCTTCTTGGATGTTCGGTGAGTTTGGTGCGGAAGCTCAATGTAGGAGATGGACAAGGTCCTCCTAGGAGTTGTGGTGACCTTGAAGGTGCATGAAGAGTGTGGAAAGAGGGG
>Ga0123342_1006143_pt1 | contig 16854 bp, 6 predicted proteins | sample Turbeawhitnodule_FD_89960 | JGI IMG/M metagenome (GOLD analysis project Ga0123342, IMG submission 89960) | Root nodule microbial communities of legume samples collected from Mexico - Turtle bean Mexico white nodule | ecosystem: Host-associated > Plants > Roots > Nodule | place: Mexico: Nepantla... | reverse complement strand
TTTAAGTTGCTAACATTAAATATATATATATATATTTTATTTAAAAGTATTTACAATTTTTTTATGAAGATTTATATGCATTAAGGTTCTTACGCCCCCTCCCACCCTTTGATTAAATTATATACTATAATCCTTTATCTTTTCTGTTTTATTTAGTTTGAGCTCTTACCTTTTAAGAGATACAATTTAGTTATTCATATTTTAAAAGGGGTTTAAACTAATTTATTTTGTCAACTTAAACTAAACTTTGTTAATAATTAACCTTCCGTTTCCTCTTTTTTTTTTTCCTTCTTCATTACACTCAACTTTTTCTTCTCCCTCCCCCCACCTTACTTTCGGTCACACTCACATCCGCAACACTTACTTCAACCTTTTAATAAATGAACTATAAATCTACTTTAATCTAAAAAAAAAATAACTATATAAGATTAAGTTTATACCCCAAATATACACATATATTTATTTATTAAGCAATAACCAACGGGAAATTAAATAGATATGAGTAGTATGACAAGAATTTGATAATGATAATCTAATAACATTAATAAATCTTGATAAAATAAGCTATAATATTATATTAGTGAATGTATGTGTAATTTAATTTTTCAAAACTAATTTATAAAATAAGATTTTTACTCCACTATAACTATAAGTAGATAAGATTTACACTTCACTTATATATTATAATTTGTTATAAATAACAAAAATAAAAATAATGAAAGAAAAATAACAACAACAAAAGAATAAAAGAGATTATCTCGCAATATAAAATAGATTAAGTTGGAGTGACATTTTAGAATATGCTCCAGCTTTAAAGTAATATTTTGATTGTCTAGAAAGGGGAAGAATAAAGATGAAGGATGAGATAACAAAATACTAAATCGAATTTTAAAAATTAAGAGATCGAGCTAAATAAAACATAATTTAGCCTCAAATTTTATATTAAAATTTAATTAAGTAGGATATTGACTACAAGAAAATCATGAAATAGAAACCAATTTTTAGAAACCAAAATAAGTAGTTGCTATAGTAACTAAATTAGAGACTATTTTAGAAACTAAAATAAAAATTGGTTTATAAATTAGTTTCAATTAGTGTTAAATAGTTTCTAAATTGCTATCTAATTAGCAACCAAGGTTTTAACTACCAATTATTTAGTTTCTAAATTTGGTCTCTAAAACCTTGGTTGTTAATTAGATACCAGTTTAGAAACTATTTAACAATAATAGAAATTAATTTAGAAACCAAAATTTTGTTTAGTTTCTAAAATGATCTCTAATTTAGTTACTATTGCAACTAATTATTTTGGTCTCTAACAATTGGTTTCTATTTCATGATTCTCTTGTAGTGATCGCGGTAAAGTTATTAAATTTTCATAATTATTTAGAAAAAGATATTTCAAATATGTCATTAAGTAAATATGTCATATCTAGATTTTATTTTTAAATTTCAAATATTAAGTTGTTAAAAAATCTCATCCTAAACTTAATAAATAAGTCTATTTAAATAAATATAAATAATATTTTTGGACGATCTTGGATCTCAAGTCGACTTATATCTGACCAAGTACGTAGAGAGACACTTTATGGAAAGAGATATAAAGTTTGAGTAGCAGTGACAATAAATCAACCTTTGAGCGATAAATAAGTCGATTATGGGACGTCACTCTTTAGAAAGACCAATTTTAGATACCAAAACTAATTAGTCACTATATATATTGACTAAATTAGATACTATTTTAGAGACTACAAATATTATTGGTATTTAAAATAGTTTCTATTATTAGTAAAATTTATAAACTAGTTTCTAAGTTGGTATCTAATTAGCTAATTAGGATTTAATTAGTTACCAAGATTTTAGTTACCAACTACTTTAGATTTTAAAATTGGTAGCTATAATATTGGTAGCAATTAGATACCAATTTAGAAACTAGTTTATAAATTTTATTAATAATAAAAAATACTTTAGATACCAATAATTTTTTTAGTCTCTAAAATAGTATATAATTTAGTCCATATAGTGACTAATTATTTTTTGTCTCTAAGACTGATTTTTATTTAATTATTTTCTTGTAGTAAAGGTCAAGGACTAAGTACATGGAAAAGACATTTCATGGAAGCGAGATATAAAGTTTTAGTGTCAGGTAATGGTAAGTCATCCTTTGGTGATAAATAAGTCCATCATGCGGTGTCACTATTCAGAAGGCCTAACAAATTTAGTGAAAATGACGATTTTATTATCGATATTTTAGGAAGCTCGAATAACTAACTCGTTAGATTTTAGAACTCGTTTTTCCAATAACATGAAGTCTCCTACCTCTTAAATTAGTTTTCTTGTAACAAAAATTACCTTCCGAAAATATTTGAGAATTAGACCCCTATAGAACACTTTCTAACTTAAAAGGGATACTTGAATTGATTGTCTTAAAGTAATTACTTTGAACCACAAGCATGCACTCCAATGAAAGGCGACCAACCAACAAGAGTTGAAAGTGATATTGAGTTATTGTCTAAAGAAATTAAATGACCCCAAAGATGATGTTATAGAAATGAAAGCAGTAACATTTATGTGGTGAAGGAGGTGTTAGTGAGGCAGAGGAGTCATAATCAGCCCTTGAGAGCAACAAGAAGGTAATTAAAGAAATTAATAAGTTTCTATACAATTGGCAAGTTTCACTCCACTTAGCCACACAAACATAATGAGATGAAAGGCTTAAACTACATCGTGCAAAATTCATAAAAGTTCTGAGTGGACCCCAGCAATTTTGTGCATGCAGCAGTTGACACGAGCTATCGATTGTGAGGGTTTCATCTATTAAAGAGATTTCAATAAGTTTTAGAGTGAACAAGGCAGGAGTTGAGCAGATTTGTTGTCACTTTTTTTTTATAAAAATTAAGACATATCTAAAGTGTTTATATAAGAGTTAGAACATTTTAAAATACCATATTATAAAGGGACTTAAGTTTAACTCAACCCCATAAAATCAGTTCATATAGGGTTGATGTTTGCACCCACTTATATACAATGAAAGACTCTAATCTCTAGTCGATGTGGGATCTCCAACAAATCACAAGTTTGATTAGATTTATAACTAAGATTATAAGTTTAATAACTCGATTTTGTGAGATATTTTTATAGAAATAGGTGTCATGAGAAAGTTATAAAATTTAGAAGTTTGAGTCTTAAATAATACTATATGAATCATAAAAACAAAACAAAAACTTTTTAATCTTAATAAAATATTTTTTATTGATTAAAAATAAATCTCTTCATTTAATTATAATATATTTTTTTTTTACTCATAATAATATTAAAACAATATTTAAATATAATAATTAATTATTTTCTTAAATTTTAAAAATTAAAATAGAAATAAAAATTATTAAAGTTTGAGTCTTATAAATCATTATATTGAAACAAAAGTTTAAAAAAAAATGTCGTGAAATTATAAATATAACTCTTGTATTAAGAATGAGAATAGATGACAATGTTCGATTATAATATGAATTGGGTTGTATTGAGTTTAATATAAAAAGTACATAAACTCAACCAAACCCACCCAACAATCTTTTAGTTGTTTGGTAATAAATTTACCCAAAATCCTACCCAATCTAATCTACAAACAACTGCCATATACCCGTCAAAATTACTTTGTATGAAATTTGAGAAATCAAAACCATACAACTGAGATACTTAGAGGAAAAAGTATATACTGATTTTTTTTTTTTTTTGGGGTTGGACTTGATATTTTAAACATACAACGCTTTTCTAACACCTAATTATTATAGAACTAATGACATTTTAAACGTTTATTAATCTTCTCTTCTAATCATATTTTCCAGGTTCTCTATTTTTAGTTTTCATGTGTCAAATACTATTTTAATTATTGAAAATGATTTTTACTCCAGTCCACACCTTTCTCTCTCCATTTCATTTTTTTCCATGATATCACTTATTTCTTATTTTTATCTTGATTGTAATTTCACGCTTATATTAAAAAAATCATACAATTTTAGTTATTAATATTTTTCTAATTTTAGTCCTTTAATTTTTTATTTTAAGAAAATACTACCTTATATAATTAAAGTTGAATAATTCAATGTGTTGACTTAATAATTTTAAAATTAAACTAAAAGACAAATATTTGTTTTGTCCATGATAAAAATCATTTTTCTCATTAAACCATAGCAAGTTTTGATGAACCAACGAATCATTGAAGAAAGACATGGATGGTGAGATTGAAGATGAATATAACCTTATTTTAAGGGGATTTTCTTTCAATATAAGTGAAGTAAATACAATGAAAAGAAAGTATATGTGAATAGTTCGTTTTACAGATAAAAGTTCAAATAGTGGTTTTGTGAACCCCTCCTCCGACGCGTCAAACCACAGCGCACGCATCTATACAACGCCAACCCTTCACCTCAATGACAAGAAGGACCTGTGCCGGTGGCAGTGGAGAGAAGGAGTGGGTAGCGAGAGAAAAAAGAAGGAAGTGGGTGTGCGCAACTGGAGAAAGAAACGAAAGTGAAGATGTGATGTGGCGCGCGGGAGTTAAAAAATGATACAAATAACGACGGTTCCAGGGCAACAATCATTATATACCCCTCAGAAGTATATATAACGGCGATTCAGAGAAAAACCATTGTTACTTCATGGCCAAATTAACATATTGCGATGATTCATAGAACAACTGTTGTTAAAAGAGAAAACTAATTACAAGTTTTCCACCGCCTTTTTTTTAACTATAGTTTTATAAAAATCGTCTTTATTTAAACTAATTGTTAGACTATTTGTTCTTTTAGCCTACATAGTTTCCTACTAGCATTAGTACTGAGGATGATAAAGTGGGTCGAGTCCAGCAGACTGCCCTGGCAGCTTGCTATCATTTTAGGTGGAACAAGTCAACTTCTTTGAACCCACCAGTCCATATTAGCTTGATCCACCTAACCCGCCAACCCCCCTTTATTTTTGAAACTTTTAAAGAGAAATCTCATACTTTTGGAATTAAAACTGGTGGTCGTCAATAATTCATATAAAGATTTATTTACATTAATTTCTTTATACATCATTTGATTCATTGAGATATTGTTGGTATTTACTTTATTTTGCGAGGCATTAAACCTTCTTTGGTTAGAATATTAAAGTTTAATTCAATTTTATTGCTCTTTTTTACATTTTTCTAGTCCAAAAAGTGATATCAATTAGTATAATGAAGTAAATAGATCCAAAAAAAAAATTACAAAAAAAAATTGAAAAAATATTAACAAATAGCAAGTCAACTCACCATCTCACCCTCTAATCGAACAAATTACTAATTTCAATTCATATAACATTGACAGGACAATTTGTCACACTCCGCTTTTGGCAGGCTAGTGATGGGTTAAGCCAAAATGGACTGGGTGGACCATTTTGCCACCCTTAGTTAGTACACCAAATGATCACCTAAAAAGTAAATAGTATTGAAAACATTTTCTCGCATTAATTATATATTAACAATAAACTAAAATTCTTTAAGTTTAATGAATTAAAGAATTAAATATAAAATTAATTTTTTATATAAATTAAAATGACAATTTATATAAGAAGATAGGGAATAAAATAAATTTAAAAAGGACATTAAAGATTGATATATACTTTCACTGCTAGAGACTCCAAGCTGCAAGTAGTCTTTGTTTTCTGCAGTGATTGCAAAGTTGTAGAATAGGATGATGGTAGCTTGGTTTAACTTGGAAGTGATCTATCCCACAAGAGCTTTAGCCACAGAAACAACACCTGTTTTGATGCATCTTGCATAGTTTGGTTTTGTTGGAAAATTATGCAGGTTTGCTGCATAATTCGCTTATGTGTATGGGCAATGGGTGCTACACTAAAAGCTTAGGAATTTTTTCAAGCTTTAAATATAGTTTACATAGCATCTAATGCTATTCTGAATTAAGAATCACAGTTATATTTTGGTTAAAATATTTCTGAAATGTCTTTTTAATTTTATTAATTTTTTTATTGAAAACAAAATTACTAAAAAAATTATATATATATATAAATTAATAATAATAATAATTAATAATTTCACATAATAAGAAAATAAAGATAAAAAATAATTAAAGGTTTGTGCGTTCACTCTCACATTTTTCTAAAACCATTTAATAGTACACTACACAACAATAATGTTTATCCAAAATATATTTGAAAAATATTTTATAAAATAAGCGTTTTAAATATATAAAAAAAAATGTTTTGAATGTGTACGAGCTGTACGGATTTTTAGTGATAGATTTGTTTATCTCTATTTGTTGATTTGAGAAAAAAAAAATTGTCTCATATTTTATGTATAAGGGTTGAACCACCCCTGGTTCCTGTTAAATGATTGCTGATAAATAAATAAATAAATATATATATATATATATATATATATATATATATATATAAAGAAAATTGAAGACATCATGTTTTCTTCTTCAGTTTTCAACTTGTGCAACCCATCCTTCAATTTATATTCTAACTGCGTGTTTTGGGATTTTGTTTATCAATTTTAATTTTTTTAATGAAAAATTCTTTTAAGAATGTTTTAATAAATTATAAGTATATAGTTTAAGATCGTTTTCTAATAACTTTTTCTCTTTTAACTTCATACATACTAATTTTATTGTTTAAAACTTGTACTCTACATTCCCACATCATCTTAAAACTACATCTCAACACAATTACCTAAGCAAAAACTAATTTTAATTATAGTGAATAAAATAATTTAATTTTTGCATGTAAACATATCTAATATGGTAATCTTATTTTTGAAATCTAAAAATAATTAAAAAAATGCCAAGTATTGATAAAATATTTAAAATGATTTAAGTGTTGTCATATTTCACTCCTCTTAGCAACTTGACCTACATTACCTCTCTTTTGCACACTATAAATAGACTCCCACTCTTACCCTAATTAGTGAGTGCAATTGAAAGTGAGAAGAGATAAGTTTAAGTGAGGGAGGGTTTGCACTTTGAGAGAATCTTATCTACACCTTTTGGTGACCACTCAGAAAGATAGTAAACTCATTTTAAGAGAGACTCCAATTAGATTCAACAGAGATGGCCATTCATCACCAAACTTTGGCTTTCATTTTCGGCCTTCTAGGTACATACTAATACTATACCTCTGTATATCATATTCCCACTTTATTATTTTCATTTGCATAGTTCTCTCTATATCACCTACTGTCATATTTTTCATCTGCTTTAAGCATAATGCTTTCAACAAACTTCTTGCAGGGAAACGCGTAAAATTATATCTTAGAAGTTTGAGTTACTGTCTTTATATCTTTATGAGATTAAAAAAATATGCACTAGTTGAAAGTCTATTAATCTCTATAATAATTATTTAAAAATTATATCAACAATAATTTGTAACTGGACATCCGGCTAAAATAGTTTTATATAATACATTAAGACGATATGAAGATTTTTCACTTAAAAATTACATATATATTATTAAAAAATTCCAAACCCAGCACAAGAGGTGCTGAATGTTAACAGAATTACACCATCCACTGCATAAAAAGAGATTACAAGAGAAATAAGCTTCTCCAACTTAGTAACACCACCACACACTGAACTGCAAGGTAGCAGACCACTTGAAATATAATGTTGCATCTTCTCTTGATCCCAAAATGGCAATATCATTATGACCATAGAATAATAGATTACTCCAATTATCAATTTTCACCTTAATTGTCCCAGTGACTCTCAAAATAACGTTCAAACATGTTATTCACCAATTCATTGTCCTACAACAAACCAGCACCAGTTTGTTAGGTAACTTTACTTTCCACTTTGGTATCACGCTTCACCTCATAAATGTAGATCTAAAGATGCATGTCCGAAAATACACTATTTGCACACGAGATATATGTCAGACATTACTACCAACATAATAACTTGAACCATTTGTGGTAGGAACATTGCATGGGATTGTTCTAGTTTCGAAAGAATGATAAATCATAACACTTGAAAGCAATTCTATTGCATTATGCAAATCAATGGATCTCTGTTTCTTTCTAGCTGTTATATTTTGGTTTCCTCTACAGAAGTTTGTCTCACTTCTTTCGGAGTGGCGAAGGGATACGTAGGAGAGTCATTAGAACAAAGTTATATATTAATCATCCTGAAATCGGATCTTGTTTTTGTAAAGGGTTGAGGCATACCATTTGTGCTTCTAGATTTTTTTTTTTTGATAAAAAAAGCACTATTGCATTAGGGCAGCACCTTGGTAGAAATAATAAGAATAATAATAGTTGTAGGTTATTGTAGTAATATAATTTTTTTATCAGCGATATTGATTATAATAATAATCACAATTTGTTCATGAGTATACTGATGTTTTTTTTGCTGTGTTGGTAGGCAACATCATCTCCTTTATGGTGTTCCTTGCTCCATTGTAAGTGATTTTCTAGCTAGCATACTCATTGTAATTAAGGTGAAGCCCTTTTTCTAATACGTTGATTATATCTGATCAATGCAGACCAACATTTTACAAAATCTACAAGAAGAAATCTACGGAAGGGTTTCAATCACTACCTTATATTGTTGCACTGTTCAGTTCAATGCTCTGGATTTATTACGCACTCGTAAAAAGGGAGGGTACCCTCCTTCTGATTACTATTAACTCCTTTGGATGTTTGATAGAGACAATCTACCTTGCCATCTTCTTAGTTTACGCCGCAAATAAAACCAGGGTTTTCCTTCTTATAACTCCTTTATATTCCTGCTAATTTTTCTCTTCCTTTTCTATTTAATTTCAAGAATAACTAGTTTTCCTTCTATCAAATTGCACAGCTTTCGACCATCAAGATTATTCTCTTTTTGAACGTTTTTGGGTTCGGAGCCATGCTTCTTTTAACCCTCTTCCTAACAAAAGGATCCAAACGTATTTCTGCGATTGGATGGATTTCTCTGGTTTTCAACATAAGCGTGTTCGCTGCTCCTCTCGGCATTATGGTGAGAATTCAGAAGACCATTATTTAAATCATAAACAAAATCATTATGTATAGGGTGTTCAAATCCAAATCGATCTAAAGAAAACAAAATTGAAAATCAATCTAATAATTGAAAACCAAAGTAAATAGTTTTTTTTTTTTGTTAAAATCGATTTACTTTTGTAAAATAGACGGTTTGATTTAGTTTAATGTCTCTAGAGCCAAACAAGTAAACTATAAAATTATCAGATTGTTTTTTTTATCAGTAAAAAGATTAAATAGCAGGAACCCTAATTGGTTCAACCCTTATACATACCAAAAAATATCACATTGTTATTTATTATGAATTTTAGATGTGTATATAACTAATATTTACTATTTTTTTTTCTTTTGTTTTTTTTATCTCTATCATTTTATGAAGTTATATCCATTAATTTATTTCAGGTCCTCTTCCTTATCACTTTGTTTATTTATTCATATTTTTATTACTGTTTTGCAATAGGAAAAAGAAAGAAAAACGATAAGGAATGGAATTGTATGTGTGCAATGTATTTGTATTTCTTGTATACAATTTGATTTCCATACCCATAAGTGAATATGGTGTTAATATACACATTTAGATATAATATTAATTCATTTAAAGGATTATTAGAAATAATGGTAAGTTTCTCATGTGACTTTTGTCAAATTTTCCTTTATAATATTTTTAAGTACATAAATAATGTCATTTCATTTTAATAGAGATAGACCGTATAAAACTCATTAAGACACCACAAATGTAAATAAAGTGCAAAAACAAAATATTTTTTTAAAATTAAATTTGACATGCAAGACAATATGTCTACTATGAATAGATTTAAAAGAGCATAAACAAACTGCAAACATCTTATTTTGATTATTTTTTATCAAATTCCTACTGTTATTTTACCTAGTTATATTGGTAATTTTTCTTTTGATTCATGTGAGCAGAGAACAATTAAGAAAAGAGAATATGGAAATTAGAAAATTAAGAAAACAACAACGAGAACGATGTGTTGATAATAACCATAAATATATGTAAATTAAACCACTAAAAATTAATTTAATTTAGATTTAGATTTAATACTACTACTTGTTAACACAATCGTATATCAATTTTATGTTTTTTTATATGATATTTAATTAAAATTTTATTCAAATCGCCATGAAAAAACTTAATTATGTGCACCTTACTTTTCAAAAGTTGTTTCTTTATTAGTAAAATAAAAATGATACTTTCACAACCTATGGAATTGTATACAATTTTTTATATGATGAGTTTACAGATAAATATATATAATAAAGGATAAGCTTAGAATTAAATGATATGAAAAAATATTAAAATAATAATATTGGAAGTTATAATGTGGTTGTATGAAAAATGTGGGTTGTCAATATATCATTACTCTTATACATATATACAAAATACTAACTATAATATATCTTAGCTAGTTTTTCCTTATGAAAAAAATGTCGAGTTTATCCTTGACATTAATGGTATGTTTGGATTGAGAAAGGAAGGAAGTGGATTTGTGAGAATTAGAGATGATATGTGAGGTTGTTTGAATTTATAAATGATAAAGTGGATTTGTGAAGATAGTTTATTGAAATTTGTGAGTGATGTGATAAATGAGAGGAAATTTAGAAATTATTTTAAAGGTGTAAAATGTAAGTTTACAAATTTATCCTTGTTATTAAAAAATATTTGAATAATAAATTATGATATATTTTTTTTTGTGTAGGTTTGAGTTAATTAAATTTGTCTAATATATAATATCCATAATTACTTGTATTTTTAATAAAATATTAAAAAATATAATACAAAATAATTTTGTGTTAAATTGAAATAAATTTATTAGATATATTAAAATTTATGAAAATAATATTTATTATATTATACATTTGTTATTTTATATAACTATATAGTTATATGTTTTGTTGATATTATAATTTTATTTTATTATTTTCATTATTTATAATTATATGTTGTTATTAATAGTATAATTAAATATTTTTAAAATTGTTAAATAAATTTATGTAATATTTAATTTCGTATATTGTATATATAATTATATTAATAATTATAATAATAATAAAATAATTAATATTACTAATAGTTTGAATAATTTATATTATTAATAGTTTGAAAATGCATGTATAGGGTATTTGAGTAAAATGTAAGAATTTTATGTGAAATCACCGCAAAACTTTTCATTTGTGTGAAGAATAAAAACATGTTCTCACTCTCTTCTTCCCTGTCCGCCCCCCACTCTCCAAACTACTCAAACAAACACAAGAAGTACTCACTTGCCTCTCCCTCCTCATTGCATATTCTTGAAAACAAACACAATATAAGAAAAAAATACGAAAATATTGGTTATCATTTTCAGCAAAATCTAATATAGATTGTCACATAGTAACTTCCTTGGACCCAAATACACTTAGGAATGGGATTATATTCCTTGCGTTGTTACCTCTTTGAAATAATTTCCATAACTGCTTACCGTATGTTCACTTCATTTCACCTTCCTTTAGCTTTACAGGCTCTACCCAACAAGGTCCCTTTGACTTCCTTTAGCTTTACCTTAATTTTCGACATATTGTTGGGTTACTTCTGATCTCTCTAGAAAAAATGTCTAGACATTTTTGCACCTTTAAGCCAACTTAAATACCTAGTCCTTATCTTGTTTATGCCTTATAATTACACTACCTTGCTTTCCCCTTCTCACTCCAATTCCTCATTCCCGAATCTCTCCCCTTAATGCTCCTTAATGTGCCCCTAATCAACAGGGTCTTAAACCACCACCAATGACACTTGTACTTGTATAGACTGATAGGATCTAGATAGTACCTAGTACTAGCTGGAACAATTGTCTTGGTCGCTCCTCCTTCTAGTACTCGCTCCTTAATGCTTGGTCGCTTGTCCTTATTCTATACTCACTCTTTCATACTTGATAAAATGTTATCTGTATAAGAATGAATGATGTATTATAAAAATGTACATTACTCTAATGTGACAATATTTATTTATAATGCTCATAAATATATTTTCTAAAGCACCATATTTGATTTATTGAGTGTTGCAGAATTTATAACCTGATTTATAACGTATTTCTTTATTTTATCTTAATCACAGACACCCCCTTTTATTAACTTTCTATTTTACCCTTACGAAATAAAAAAAAGAAAGGGTATATTTGTGATCACCGGGTTAATGAGACATAAAAACCCTAATTTTTCATCTTGCTAGATTCTTTTTTATTTTTACTAAAATTAGTTTCCAAAAGTTGAGTTTCCTCATATTTCCTCCCACTTTCTTTCCTAAATATGTAAACAAAATTGACATTACACTACAATTTAGAATTTGAACATATGTATCTAGTTGACTATTATCCACACATATTCTCCCCACTTTACTCTTAGTTAAATTTAATTTGAGTCCAGTGACTAACTCGAAGCACCATCCACACCTATTCTCCTCACTTTACTGTTAGTTAAATTTGAGTCCAGTGACTAACTCGAAGCACCTTAGTATGCTTTTTGTGACAATGATATTCTGAACATTATTTGCAATAGAAAAAACAATGTCATTCACAAACTAGAATAAAGTAACTCCTTTCGATTTTTCAGTCACCCTTTCTAGAATTTGCTTATTAGTTTCCTGTCTCACTACTCATATCAAGCCCTCAACAACTATCAAATAAAGAAAATATGATACTTTTCCTTAGCCCTTTAAATGAATGAAAGTCCCTAGAAGTTGTTCAACACTATAAAAGACATAACATTAAGACAGGAACAAGTTATCCAGCTAGAGATGGCTACCTTAAAATGTTCTTCAAAATCATTCTGTTTTGCACATATGCTTCACCTACGAATATTAAAGTGTCGTGCACAAATTATATAACGTGCTTAGCTCATTGTCTCCCACTTTTATCACAACAAACAAATGTGTTTCGACAACCTTTTACCAATCTAACTAAGATTTCTATTGCACTTAAGAATTAGAATGGAGCTAGTTGGTCTCATCTCAAAGTTTTGGTTAATTAAACTATCTTTAACCAAAATTAAAATAGTTTGTTGATTTCAAAACACTCTCTCACAAAACTCTAACTTATTATGCATTATTAAGTACACAAAATTTCATCTAAAATTTTCCATAAACCTTTTTCATAATCCACCTTCAAGAAGATATTTTTTTACTTTTACTTTTCACTTCATCTACCACTTTCTTTGCAACTAATACCCATCCAACAAGTTTCTCCTACCAAGAAACACACATTGAATATCATCTATTACCCTAGCTAATACCTTCTTTCTATTTGATAGTACTTTTAACACTATTTTGTACAAACAACCTATTACGGATATATGTTTGTACTAATTCAATACAAGGGAATTGTCTTAGGAACCAAGGTAGGTTTAAGTTGTGACTTTAAGTTTAAGTCAAACAACCTTTCATTACGTCCCATTTCTCGAATCCAACAGCTAGGTTTAAGTTATGACTTTATAATTTGGATGAAAGAACTCACCATCGAGGTAGGGTTATTGCCACCCTTCTCAAATAAACTATTTTGAAAGAATTGCCTTATCATCTCCTTAACCCTCCTCTACTTCTCACCATTCACATTGAATGGTCAAGCTCATGATATTATTTCTTGTCATTTTGTAGTTTATTGCTAAGCCAACTTTTTTATCAATAAATTCTAAAATAAATTAATTGGGACAATTAAAAAATATCTCAACCCAAATAGAAAGAAAAGATGAGCTAATCCTCTTTGCTCTCCAGACACCTACCCATCACCAAAGACTAGTCCGATACGAAATATCAGAGAACCAGCCCATACGTCAAATTCGTATATAGCAACAGAACACTCGTAAAGACTCTAGCATACTCTAACCAAACTTCTATATTGGTATTTTTTCAATCGTAATTAAAATTTCATCTATTATCGAGATAAAACTTTGATCTTTTATTGTTATACAAAACCAAGTAGTGTTTTTAGAAACACATTTTTTAGAAGTTATTTTTTTATGCAGTAACAAGGATGTTATGCTCCCATCAAAATTGAACACGAATAATAAAAAATTTCATTATTCAGGTGAAACTCAAATGTAATTGGAAAATAACATCCACACACTATGAAATTGCATATAAGTTTTTTCCAACGAAGAGCATATAATTTCTAATTTTAATTGACTATTTTTTTTTCTTGAAAGACATTCTTTTAAAATAAATAAAAAAACAAAGTTCCTTAATGAAATTAGGGAAATATTCTTTTTTTCAATTACAAATTTTCAATTTCTTTATTCATGTAGGTGTAGAGGAATTTTCATATTCAACCAGTTTGCACTATTAGTGGTCAAAAGATAAATTAATTCTTATGATTGATGCATGCAGAAACGTGTGATAATGACGAAAAGCGTGGAATTCATGCCTTTAAGTTTGTCCTTCTTTTTGACCTTAAATGCTATCATGTGGTTCTTCTATGGCCTTCTCCTCAACGACTACTACATTGCTGTAAGTTGAATTCAATCATGCTACGTGCGTTTATTAGGAGTATTTATTCATATTATAATGACCATTAAAGTTTTGTCTTATTCTGACTAAGTCTTTTCCTTTATCACTTTTTTCATTTCCTTTAATTTCTAGATCCCATAACTTTTCCTTGTGCTTTAATAAGTGATAATGTCAATTTAATCATAACAATTTATTACCTGTACGCACTCTATTAATATTGAGTCACATCTGAAAAAAAAAAGTCAAATGGAAACAACGGTTCCCCTATTCTCTAGTTATTTAATTAGAAAAATCTTATCTCATGCTTATATATTAAACATTTTAATTTGCTTTCTTTCGATTTTTTTATCGATTTTTTTTCATTCAATAAAGAAGAAAATTAAATTAAAAAACACATTTAAGAGATGTTCCAATTTTTCTACAACATCAGAATATATGAAACTAATTAGAATACGTATTTAGGTTGCTTCCTTTTGATTTGATATAACCTACCAAAAGAAAATATAATTTAATTTTGAAGAAAATAATTTAACGGTTCCATTTGGATGATGCAGCTCCCAAATACATTAGGTTTTCTATTCGGCATAATTCAGATGGTGATGTATTTGATTTATAGAAACGCCAAGACAAACGAGCCAACGCAATTGAAAGAGATTGTTGTGGTTGGGAAGATGAGCACAATGGAACCCTCTGAGCTGAATCATGTAACCAGTGGTGCTGTGACTGAGATTGCTATTGAGGATCCAAATGGACAAGAAGGACATGGAAACCCTAAGAACATCATGGATTCCCATAACAATAACCAAATAGGTTCAAAGAGGAAATAAGCAAAAGTACAAAAATTGAGCTACAAAAAGATTTATCCTAGAAGTATAATAATCACTCTACTTGGTCAAGTGGGTCTCTTCTCAACGCAAGATCTGCGTTTTGGAGTTTAGGGTTCTTCTTTTGGCCATTTATGTTATTGTATCATTTTCATACTGTAATAAATCTTTAATAAGATTTGGTTTCTGGACTTTGTATTTTTAAATTATTGAATATAGTCTTATACTTTTACAATGTGTATTTTTCTTTTTTACATTCATCAAATTAAAGTGAAAGTTGAAAGACAATAATGTGGGGGAATTAATTATTATTTTAGTAATGAGCACACTTTTGTATATTTTCATATGCTGCAATCATCATCATCCTAATGTTAAGTTTTATATGGTTTATAGTGGCATGGGGTCTTCTCTTCTTTTATGATGTAATGGAGAAGGAGACAGATATAAAGTCCAACCTAAAAAAGTAAAATAAAATGTATATCTTCATGACGGAACCTAACAATCATTGGCAGAGACCCGACACAACGACTGTATAGATCACAATCAGGAGTCATTACAGTCTTCTACGTATCATTATAGTGTTCTCGTAGCAAAAACAAAATGGAAAGGTGATAAAAATCTTTGTAAATTAATTATTTGATATTAAATTACTTTACCGTACTAAAAAAAAAATTATATATATATATATATATATATATATATAAAAGATTCATTTACTCTAAGAATAAATAAAAAGAATTACTCTTAATCTAAATGTTTTATTTAATTTAAAATTAACAGCTCAACTTAATTAACAATTAGAACAAGTAGAATATGAGAGTTCTATTTGGTTTACTTCCTACGTAGATGCCCGTCCAATATAAACTTTTAGGTTTTTTTCGATCAAAGAGACAACAGTCAGCAGAATATACAGATAGAGAGAAAAGAAAGAAAAGAGTAAAGAGAGAAAGTTTCATTCAGTAAAGAGAGAAATTTTGTCAGCATGTTCATACTTTGTGTGATTTCAATCTGATCATTCGGATCTTGCAAAAGTTGTTTGAGCAGAGAGAAATTCATCTCACACTGCAGCAGCGTTCTCAACGTTTCTATTGAAGACGAAACTTTTCGGATTGCTGTTGTTGTTTCCTCCACCGTTGGATCGAACTGAAATTTTGTCAACAAGTTCATACTTCGTGGTGCTTCAATTGGACCGTTCGGATTGTTAAAATGTCACTGGAACAGTGATATTTGTTCTCTGTTTCATCTCTGTTGTATTGCTATTTAGCTGGTTATTGAGCATAATTTGTGTTGTGATTTGTTACTCTTTTGTAACCATAACTTTGATCATATTAATATTTTGACATACTTTCATATCCATGCGCTTTTGCAAAACACTCAGCTCCCACATCACGAATCATGTCCTCCGTGTACTGCTTCATCCATGGTAGAACCCACATATTCTTCAGTTACGGAAACACGTGGTAAATTTAATAATTCACCATGCCATGTCCAAGTTGTATAAGATCGAAGAAACCCATCACATAGCA
>Ga0123342_1006142_pt1 | contig 16860 bp, 10 predicted proteins | sample Turbeawhitnodule_FD_89960 | JGI IMG/M metagenome (GOLD analysis project Ga0123342, IMG submission 89960) | Root nodule microbial communities of legume samples collected from Mexico - Turtle bean Mexico white nodule | ecosystem: Host-associated > Plants > Roots > Nodule | place: Mexico: Nepantla... | reverse complement strand
ATAGAGTAAGAACCCAATGTACTCAGAAAAATAAATATAATAAATTAAAATAATGAATGAAGAGAGAGAAAGAGAAAATTGTGAATAAGTGGGAGGAAGAAGAAAGGTTGCAGCGTTGAGTTGCTGAATATGAGAGGCAGAGAAGGTGTGTTTTGGAGCATTCTCGTGCCTCTTATTTATAAGCAAGGTGAGAAGTGCAACAACCTACTAGAAGAGGAAAGTGCAGTTCAGGTGGAGGTGACGTCGGAGACATGTCGGTAAAGGTGAGAGTCAACCTAAAGAGGAGGAAGACGTGCAACAAACGTGGAAGACCCAATCTTGAAAACGAACCAAAGAGAAACCCTATCTCGCAACGACAAAGGATTTTGTGGATATTTCGCAGAGTTGTTGCATTTTCACAACCTTTTCCACAACCTCCCTTCCACTACCTCCGAGAATCTCTACAACGGTAACATCTTCCACTACCTCCGAAAAATCTGCACATAGTCTATTTTTTATGTTTTCTATTTTGCAATATCATATATCTGTTTTGCAACAATTCTTTCGGTAGATGAATCCTCCGCCCAACAAGGGAGTGGAGTTGGGGTCATTTTAGAATGACCGAATGGGCTGTTAATCAAGCAAGCCCTGAGGTTCACATTTTAGGCAAACAACAATCAAGTTGAGTATGAGGCCTTGATAGCAGGGATGTTGCTAACCAAAGAATTGGGAGCTTGAAGCTGGTAGGTGAAAAGTGACTCATTGCTTATCATTGGGCAAGTCATAGACGAGTATCAGGCCAAAGAAACAACTAGCTTCATACCTCAGGTACGTAAGGATCTTGAGGGAAATTTTCTCTACGTTTGACCTTGTTCATGTTCCCAGAGAGCATAACTCCTTAACAAACCTGTTATATAAGTTAGCTAGCTCAGGGAAGGGAGGTCGACAAAGGTCAGGGATTCAGGAGACATTAAAGTCACCCAGGACAACTGTAAAAGTGTTGTCCGAGGTTGACCATTTTAAGGTCTTAGGGATCAGCTCAGGAAAGGGGAGAAGACATCGGTCGTTGATTCAAGAAACCCTAAAAGTCCCAAGGATAACCACCCTTGAGTTATTCGAGGATGAATCTTTTGAAGTTTTGTAGGTCAAGACCACAAAGACATGGGTAACACCCTACAAGTGTTATCTTACTGATGGGTTACTCTCCGTCGAGCCTGTGGAGGCCAAGATTGTGAAAAGGAACGCAAGTCAGTATACCCTGATAGACGAGAACCTATTTTGTCACGGTTATACCCACCCGATCCTCACGTGTGTAAGTGGAGATCAGTGCGTCCGCATAATGGTCGAGCTTCATGAAGGCATTTGCAGCAGTCACCTAGGAGGACGAGCTCTCTCGTTGAAAGTCATTCGAGTAGGGTATTATTGGCCGACCATGAAGGAGGATTGTGTGAAATATGTTCAACGTTGTGAGCAATGTCAGAAGCACGTTGATTGGTGCCATGCACCAGCTGAGGAGTTGTGATCAATTTATAGCTCATGGCCTTTTCATACATGGGGAATAAACATTTTAGGCCTTTTCCCTTTGGTAATACGTCAGATGAAGAATCTCATTGTGGCCATAGAGTACTTCACCAAGTGGATTAAAGCTAATCCAGTTACAGAAATAACTGCTCATAAGGTCCAACATTTTGTGTGGAAGAACATTATCTACCATTTTGGGGTTCTAAGACTCCTAGTGTTCGACAACCAAACTCAATTCACTAGCCAACAGTTGGGTAAGTTGTGCTCGGAGCATGGAATAAAGCAGGTATTCGCCTCGGTAGAACACCCACAGACGAATGGCCAGGCTGAGTCAGCTAACAGAGGTCTACTAAGAGGGTTGAAAAGGAGGTTAGAAAAGGCAAATGGAATTTGGTAAAGAAATTTCCAGAATCATGTGGTGTTATCATACCACCCCGCAATCAACAACCAAAGAGACGCCTTTCAGTTTGGTATATGAGTCAGATGCCATGATACCAGTAGAGATACAAGAGAATTCTCCTAGGTTCCAAAGTTTTGTTGTTGAAGAATCTAACAAAGGAAGGTAAACCTAGATTTGTTGGACGAGGTGTGTGATCATGCTTGTATCAACTTGGAGGCTTTAAAGACAAGGGCGGAGTTAAAGCGCAAGACCAAGAAGAAACCTTGATAGTTCAAGGTTGTCGACTTGGTGATGCGAAAGGCTCACTCCTACCAGCTAAAGAACAAGTTATCTCCAAAGTGGACTGGCCCGTTTCACGTAGTTGAGGTGCTTGGGAATGAGCGTACAAGTTGGAAACCTTGGAAGGAGGAGCCATCCCATGATCGTGGAACGTCGCAAATCTCAAGTTTTACTTCAATTAAGATATTTAGTTTTTGATGCTTTTATTTTCAATAATATATTGTTCTAGGTGATGCTCATTTTCCCTTGAAGGGGTTTTTGGGTTGAAAAAAAGCATCACCTAGAATTTGGGTTTAGGTGTCCAATACAGGGAAAATCCGTCCAGTAGGGTCGAATCTCCTATTGAAGCTCAGACTTTAACAAATTTACCTTTAAAATTTTGTATGACGATTGGAAGAGGGTAAACAAACCTTTTCCAGGGGCACCGTTTAAGGACACCCACAGTTGGCGGCTCGTGTGCTTAGCCTCAAAGAAATAAAGAAAAACTTCCACAGTTGGCGAGATGCCGAGCTGTGAGCACAAAATAATAAAAGCTCGAATAAATGTCCAGCTATTTGGATGTAGTTGGGCAGGAGCTACGTTGAGCTAAGTTAACAGTTCTTTTTTTAAAGATGGACAAGGGAATGTGAAAAATAACCTTTTTGAAAATGGTGACATAAAAATAGCAAAATGGACCATCAGGGCCCGACAACTCATCACAGCAAACATGTTCACTCTCCCTACACTCTACGATTTTGACAAAACTTTCGTATTTTTTACTCATGGTGCATCCGTTTTCTCTCAACTCCCTAATTCGTAAATGGGTTTTATAATAAGAAACCTCTTTCAAATGCTCTTTTTTATCCCAGGGATACATAGAACCATAATCCATTGTAGATATAGCTAGAACACAAGCATAAACACAAACAAAATACAAGCACATTTCAGGCCAGGCAAAGTAAGTGAATCGAAATGAGATTTTAGTTCAGGCAATGCAATCGACAAGATGAATAAGCAATTAACGATAGAGATTAGTGGAGAAAAAAATACCTGGTGCGATAGTAAGGGGAGATAGTTCAACAGTGAGAAGAAGTGCGAAAGAGGTTTTTAGAGTAAGAGAAGTTCTGAGAATAGAAGGTTGTGTAACAAGTAAGAGAGGAGGAAATGAGTTTTAATTATTTGAAAGAAGGAGATGAAGCGATAGTGCTTCCTCGCAATTGATACATGTGCCATGTGGACGCTTCAGATTTAGTATGGTGAGATGTCTCATCTCATAAGGAAACGCTTCAGTAACTGTGTCTCACCTACTCTCTGCGAAAGTGTCACGTCAGTTGCCAACGCTGGAAAGACTTTTCGCCTAGCCAAGCTCGGCTTGAGCCTGGGGGAGCTCGTGTATTGGCTAGGAGTGCTCGTGACCTCGGTCCAAGCATCTAGGTATATGGTCAACTCGATTTTGGGCCAGTATAAGCCAAAAGGGTAGGTCATGAGCTCGACTCAGACACTGGTGGTTAGCTCGAAAAAAGATAATTAGAATAGATGGAACATTTATTTTGGTTATAATACATATGTTAATTAAATACAAATAAAAGTTGTTGGAAATAATGTGGTTAGCACCCGAGAATAAAGGTGCACATGCGTAGAATGTTTTGTTGTTGTTAAGCACCCGAGAATAAAGGTGCACACATAAGCAATATATTTTTCTGTTATGATTATATGCTTTTTTCTTGAGATTATATTCTCCCCGTTGAAATCTTGTTTTGTTGAGATTGGAAAAAACCGTTGAAGGGATATCTATAAAAGGGGCTTGAGATCTCGAGTAAAGGTATGCTATTTCGAAATACTGGAGACTAAAACTGATTTGATATTTTGAATGCTCTCACTGACTTGATCGTGAGAGTGTGATCAACAGGTAGTGTATCCCTTTGTCCCAATGGAGCAACATCTCAAAGCACCGATTGGAGACAAATTAGCATAGGAGTTCGCATATTCAATTCGTCTGAGGTCAACCAGCGAGAACAGTCTCCAAAATAGTATCTAATTTAGTCAATATAGTGACTAATTATTTTTTATCTCTACAAATGAACCTCTTTGAAATCAGTCATGATTTCAATTATACGATGGTAGTACTTTATTAGAAGAGGGTCCTTAACTTGGTATTCCTAGTTTACTTGGCTCATCGTTAGCCAAGAGTCCCTCTTGCATTGCACCTTTCGAGCTTTTATGTTCTTTGTTAGCAATAGCCCTGTCAGGAAGACCTCGTATTCAACCCGGTTATTTGAGGTATTGAACCCAAATTTCAAAGATTGTGTTTATCCAGATGTTACCAAGCCCTTCCAAGACTATCCCTGCTCCTCATCCATTTTTGGGTAGATCCATCTACATAAAGAACCCACCTTTCCTCCTTTTCACTCTCATTTTGCAATTTGAAAACAAATTCTGATGGGCATTGTGCTTTTATTGGTCCCTGTGGTTCGTACCTTATCATAGCTCCACCGACCATGTTATCATTCGGCTGCTAGCTCCAATTTTTGCTAGCTCCAAGTTGTCAGAAAAAGGACTTGGTTTTAGAGTCGTAACAAGGTGATGCAGTGCAACTTCGAGACTTAGGTTATGGATGTTGAGGGTCATTTTTCTGAACGGGACCATGAACACTCGAAGGGACTCAAACTTCTCTTACTAGATGTTGATCGTCGTTATATAAGTGATATGGTAGGGGCGGCTTGTGGCGAAACTTGGTCACTAGAGTGTCAAAGTAGTCAATTGACTGAGGAGGGAGTTGAATCAACCAACTCAAGGCAATTCTCTTTAACGACGTAGGAAAATCGACACAACAACACATCGTCAATCGTTTAAAGGATGCCCTGTGTCACATAGGTGTTTATGTGTTCGTTGGGGTCTATTGTCCCATTGCATTTGTTCAGGGGTGGGCTCTTCCAAGTATTAGGTAGTGATGTTTCCATGATTGCCTCCCTGAAGGGATGTCGTCTTGACGATGTCCCCAAGGTGGCAATCAAAGTTATCAATCTTGTTCTTTGGTGGTAAGAGTTGTTCTCGCCTTTCCATTTTGATATTGTTCGTTTCCTTAACTCCTCCGGGTCCCTGGACACTTCGTGTACTGTTGATGTCCTCCCTATTTCAAGCTTGTGTTTCATTTGTGTGTTTTCCGCTTTCAAGGGGAGGGGGTTACCTACAACTAGTATTCCAACTAGTATTCCAACACTCAAGTAAGATATGTCTGAATTAAGTTATATGTGAGATCAGAAGTTCATTACCTTACAAACTAGGGGTATTCACCTATTTATAGTTTTGGTTATGGGCCCCTACCTATAGGGGAGGTTAAGGTAGGTCCATATAGACCTATATCTTCTTAATCATATTTTAAAGGCTTAATTAAATTCTTTAGTTGCTAATCATTTCGGTATGTTTTCTTTGATTAGGCTGAGAGGTCGACTTATTATTCTTTAGTTAATTACTAATCGTTTTGTTTTCTTGATGTGTCGTAAAATATTTATTATGGACTTGATCACTTAATAATACACTTATAATATGTTTTATTTTTTTATCATTATCTCATCTCATGAATGTTGAGGTTGTTGTTGAGAAAATAAAGTTTTTGAAATTGTTAAGCTATTTTTTTTTATTACTATTCTATTTATTTTAGTTTATTGAAATTTTCAAATGACACTCACTTTCTCACCTTTTTCAAATGATTAATGTCTTTAAGTTATGTATCAATACTTATTATTATTATTATTTAAATACAATATTTTATTATTAGAAATAGTTGTAATGTAAATGTTTTGAAAAAGTGGGTTGTCAGAGCATATTTATCCTAATACTTAACTAAGGAAACATATATTATTTTTTTTTATTATGAATTGATGATTTGTTGATAATTTGTTATAAAATATGAACACGATGTTTGCATGTAGAAATGTTAAACGCATTCTTAAGGAAGATTTTGAAATATGGTGAATTTGATAGGTGTTTGATGTGCACTGTATTGTAAATTTTCTTGCATGCATCTATTTTGAGATTTGGTGTATGTTTAAGGAAATGTAAATTTTGCTTACATGATCATGAAAATGAAGTCTTCACTTAAATAAAATTGTGAAGAAAAAAATCTCAAGAAAACAAGTTAGAGAATACAAAAAATGTAAGAAAAACATATAATAGAAAGTCTCCGCGTGATAGAAATATATTGAAAAGAAACACAGGATGGAATAAATTGTTTTGATATTAGAATAACATGGGTTATAATAGTTAACCTATGTCTATGTGTAAAATGAGTCTTACATCTTCATTTAGAGTACAATGAATGTCACTTTTGATCACCCATTGAATAAAAATCAAATTGTGTTTTAAAAGTCTTTTTTTGTGTTTCTTTTATAAGAGTTGCTTACTTAATTGGTCTGTCCAAGTGATCTATCATTCTCTTGTCTTCTTAGAATAAAAAGAAGTGGGCCAAGAGACCTTCAAAGGTCATACCCAACTATCATTATTATTTTGTATATTTGATAAGGTAATCACCACCCAACCTTATCCTTTTTCCATTCCTCATATTCACCTATCTTTCATGTTTTTCCATTCAATTTCTTTTGTTTTTCAATTATGTTATTTCTAAGCTTCCATCCATGGTCTCTCCATTCCTTAAGTTTTTTTAAAAACATCACAAAACCCTAAACATAACCCTTGGCCAACATCTAATTTTATTGAATATTTAAATTTTGAACATTTTTAGTTTTGAATATGAAAATTAACTGTGAATTGAACAAAGTTGAGTCAATTGAAAAATGATTTGAATAAACATTCAAACTTTTCTAATTTTTAAATAATATAGTAGATGAAAGGAGTCTATATAGAATTTTTTGCACCTTATCGTGATAATAAATGCTATGAGCTATAGGCTAGTGTGCGGGTTTGATTTTAAGTAAGATGTTACAAGTCTTCTAGAAATGTAGCATTTACGATAAATTAAGATTTGTTATGTTGGTGTTTGATTTCGATAAACATAACATAAAATAACTTGATTAATTAATTTTTTTATTTATTAGTTTAAAAAGAGGGTTTTACAATGTGCATATACACCAGTTTAAGTGAGAGTGTCTACAAAAATGCAGCGACAACGGTTGCCTATAATAATCACTATAAACTATCATTTTTTAGGCAGTCATTGTCTATACATGTGTCTACCATATAGACTACGATTATTAAATCATAATCGTTATTTATATGCTTTTTTATTTCTCATTTTAGGCCTTTTCATCTTCACACTTTCTTCTTCGTTGTTTCCATTGATGTCTTCTTTGCAACCTCTCCTTGTTGTCACTACTCATTCCTTGTAATGTGTCCTCTTTATTATTTTTATGTTGTTTTTCATATATTTTTTACTTTCTTGATGGGTTTTTCTCCATTTTTAGTGAACGAGTGGGTTTTCCAGGTTCGAAATTTTTGCTCATGTTCTACTCATCGTCGTTGTGTGTTACCGTTGAATCTCTTGAGTTCCTCCACAACCTTTGTTCCTTTACCACAACCTTTGTTCCTTTACCACAACCTTTGTCCACCATCTTGAGTTTCCATAACTCGAAGTCATTCTCTATCGAAAATTTCTCGACATCAAACTTGGTGATCATTTCTTTATTTTCTTGACTTTCTTTTCTTGTCCCCACATATTTTACCAATTGTTGAATTATCAACGATAACAAAGCAAGAAAAATAAGAATAAGATTGAAAAAAATATTTTAGAGTACCTATGCTATAAGTGACGACTATGTAGATAATCATCGTCTGTAATAAACTAATACACTACGTTTGTATGATCGTTGTCTATAATTCAAAATTATAGATATTGTGTACATAAATTAGGATTCTAAAACCATCGTTTAAAGTCTTTAAAAACCATTGTCCAAAAATAATTTTATTACAATAAAAAAAATTATATCAGTATATTTGTAATTATAATATTCACATAAACTACTTTAGCTATATACATATATATATATATATTCACCTATATATATATATAATAGTCTTTTTTAGAGTTATTATTTATAATGTATTTGAATTTATGATCTATTTATCTAGAAAGAGATTTAACTACTTTATATTTATATTTATACTATATAAGTTTATCTAATAGTTAGTAATTATAATTACAGGACATCACGGTCATAATTGATTTCCTAATTTATAAAATCTAAAGTTAAAAGTTAAGAAAAAATGGAGAAAAAAATCCCAAAATATATGGGAAATGAATTAAAATAATTTGAAGATATTTGAATTAAATTAATATTAACCATTATAAAAAGTTGAAGTAATAACTAAAATTCACTTTTATAGATAAATAAATAAGAGTTTTATATTTAGAAAAACAAAAGATTTTTGAAGGTACTCATTAATGGCATTTGGCACCATATTATTTGTAAGAACAAAACAAATTTTGTTCTATACACTTGCCTGCAAGAAAGTTCCAGGAAATTTCTTCAGTGGCTCCACTCAGATGAAATTTCTCTTTCTCAATGTACCCCACAAATGCATTATTTATTATCTGAAAAAAATTTCTTTCACACTCTAATAGTAAAAAGTAATAATTCTAAAACTATTTTTTTTTAAATAAAACATTATATTATAATAAAATAATATTTTTTTATATATCAATTGGATGAAATTGGTATCAAATATATTGCTCTTATTCTTTTATACGTAAAATTTCGTATCCCAAACTTTTATTAGTGAGAATTCAATATCAATAGCAAAATCCATCAAAATCAAATTTTCTCTTCAAAGTTTTCATCCCATTTTAGATTTTAAAACTTTTTATGGTCCCTACTATCATTTCATATAACGAAAAATGGATTATTGAAGTTAATGAATTAATGCAATATAAAAATAATAGACCATTCTTCCTAAGCAATAGGTGTAGAAAATTATAATCTTAATATTTATAGTCATAATATTCTATAATTTTAACTTACAAATTAAATGAGAAGGTGCCTTTGAGAACCACTGTGCTTATAAAAAATTAAATGAACGTTTATTGAAGTCAACAAATTTGATGTCTATAAACAAATTATATAACAATCTTATTTGAGATTATAAAACAATTCTCATTTAATGATACTATAAAATTAGAGTTTAAACATAATTTATTTTATCTTGTTAATCAATTAAAAAATATTACCAGATACCTTTTTAAAATAATATAGAAATTGAAAAGATTTATCACACATTATGTTTACTGGCAAAAACTCTTTTTATTTTTTAAAACAATCTGATTAACTATCAAATATTGTAATGAAACATTTAAAAGAAATATTTTAAATTAATTTTTCTGTTTATTCAAAATAAAATATATTAAAATATAAGAATTGAATAAAGCAATTTTAGGAAGCTAGTTGTGAGTTTCGTACACCTAATTAATAGCTATACTTAGATTTTGAAAAAAAAAAATGTTCACCGAAGAAAAGAATTCTATTATATAATATTATTATTTATAATTTATTACATAATTTATTTTTTCCACAAAATTAATTAAAAACTTAATTCTTATGAATTATACCAATTTGGCACTCTTAAATAATATTTTTACATGTTAAACAAACTACAAATCACCATAGACACAACTCTCAAGAAATTTGTTTTAAAATAATAGTATTAATACATATATGGTTAGAATGATATCTAATTTTTGTTGGGTTAAACATGTTTTTTAAATGTCAATTTTGTTTTAATTTTAAGTTTTATAATAATAAAAAAATTAAAATAAGAATTAGAATATTAAAATATTTTATGTTGTTTGATGAATAATATTAGTTATGTTATAATATTAATTTATATTAAAGTTTTGTTAAAAAAAATTGTTTTTTATTACAAGATTTAAAGTTTGAAGTAGGAAAAAAATCAATTTCTCCTAAACAAATATAATAAAAAACATATTTTTATCTATTTTTTAAAATTATTAACATACTCTAATTAAATTCTACACATTCCTAACAAAAGTCTAAGACTAATTTGTTGAAAGACATGATAAATACTAAAAACAAATCTTGCCTCTCAATAATTCTTTTATACAAGCTGGTTTCCACAATTTTTTATTTTTATTATTATATTTATATTTATATTTATTTAAAGAAAATATAGATTTATGTGCATTCGTATGTATGATAAAAGAATGATAAAAGATACGGAAAAAAATTTGAAAGTCATGTTATTAAGTTTCAAAATATTTGAGAAAGAAGAGAGATAAGATAAGAAAAAACGTTGATAAAATTTTAAAAAATTCTAAAATTCAGATTAAAAAGTAGCAAGACCGTAAAAATTAAAGAAATATAGATATATTTTAAAAAATTAAATTAAAAAAAATTGTTCTACATTTAAATCTACTACTACTGATAACTCTTTCACTATGTTTTAAAAAAAATAGAAAATACATATATTATAGTAATAAAATTAAATATTTATATAATAAAATTAGAAAAATTAAGGGATATAATGATTATGTCCCTGAAATTCTTTATATACTCCCCACCACCATAAACTTAGACTTGGATGTTTATTTTCCTCCACCCAAAAGTACAATTGTATTCGATTTTAACAGACCTATAAGAAGGGACTTTGAAGAAAATGGCTCATTGAGCCAGCAGCCAAAACCAGGTTTTACCCAAATGCGAAGGTGAATGAGCAACATGGTTTGAAGCTGCGGAGAGGCAAAGAAAATGGGGTTGCACATGCTGGCTGTGGCCAAGTTCCACTTCATAGTTTCCAGACACAGTATAGGCCCTGTGGTGGCTTGGACCGTTTGTCCTCTGGCGTTCAAACTTTTTCTGTCTCTGCGTGTGTTCCAAGATGAAGCTGTTTATAAAACCAGGTTGTTCTTCTTCCGAATGTCTCAGATTTTGTTCAACAGAGAAACACCCTTTGCTCACCGCACAAGGGTGGGGCGAGCCTTCCGATTAATGTTCCAGACACTCAACAACAACAACGACAATAATTCTACGACACCTCAGCAAGAACAACTCAACGAGGATACCTTCAACACTCTCTTAACGCTCACACTTTAGTGGCTTTCTTGTTCTTATTAGTTAATCGGTTCCGTTTCTCTTTTTGCTTGTAGTCGGATTAATAAATGTTATTAACTAGCACGAGCCGCAATAAACATTCTCCAGAACTATGTGTTGTATGATATGACATGGTTGGTTGGTTGGTTCTATCAGTATTAATTCTGATCTTTTGTTGTTCGTGTTTTAGATCTCAGCAAACATTGATACTTCTGTTTTATTTGAGATTTTCCTTTTGAGATGTACGGTCAGGTTTGATTGTGAAAATAATAGATGTAATTAGTTATGAAGTAAAGTGGCAATTTTATGATTAAAAAAAAAACGTTTTGATAAAAAACCTTCAGGGAATTATTGCTAAGTCATTTGTCAGTATTCGAGATTTTTTGTATGCTTGGCTACAGATCAGGCAAAAATTAAACATTAATATTTTAAATACTAAAATCTATTTAAAAGTTAATATGTTTTCATAAATAAGATGAATTTGTATTACATGTTCGAATCTGATAATATTGTTAAGAAATAAATCGTGTCACCAGAAAACTTAAGATTATATTTGATTTCATGATAAGTAATTTATACCAACACTAAAACTTAAAAGAACAATATATTATTTCTTGTTACATGTGTAAAAGATAAAATTATTGTGAGGAAAATTCCACCTCCCTTTTTATCTAAAATGATCATGAAGAAGAATGCAACAAAACTTCAAGACAGCCACAACAAAAGTAAATAAAATTTCGGTATATATATTTTTTTCTGGCTTTTAATATATATTTTCAATATTTTTTTCACCACTTTCAAAAGGCTCATGACCATAAATTATACTGACAAAATATTAAAAAAATATAATAAGGGTAAAACGACAACTTACGAATAAGTTACTTTCACAATGTATCTCACATTCATTATCACTAGGGTTTTTTTTGAAGAGGAAGGGGAGTTAGACATAGAAGATTGATCACTATGTTCATTTACTACTTGCCATCCCTTAACCATCATGGTTCGTTTTGTTGGACAATTGGTCGCTATGTGCCTAAAACCTAAACATTTAAAACACTTTTTACTTGAGGTTTTGGTAGGGGACTTAAGTATTAGAGTGGAAGGTTTAGAATCCCTAGGGTTGTAAGTGGACTCCTTTACAAAATTGGAGGGAAAAGTTTTAGAAGAAAAAGTTTTTAGATTTCCAATATGATTGATAGTAGCCATCATTATGAGAATTTTTGGAAGAGGTTTTCTTTGAAAGTTGTGATTCAACTTTGATGGCAAGGTGGACCAATTTTTCTAAAGAAGAGTACTCATATAGTTCTACCACATCTTGGATTTCCCTTCTCAAGCCACTTACAAAACCTAGCCATTTTGGACTCTTCACTTTCATGCTTGTCAACTTTAGTTAAGGTTGTTTCAAGTTCTTTAAAATAATCATCCACACTTTGTGTTCCTTGTTGAAGCCGTTGGAGCTTCAACAAGAGCTCTTTCCTATAGTGTGGAGGAAAAAATCTAACGCGCATGCATAACTTTCCCAAGAGACCACGGCTAGCCTCTTGTTAAGTCCAATGTCCATTACAGTTTTATGCCACCACTGCATGACATAGTCTAAAAATTATAAGGAGGCTAACTTGACCTTTTGGTCTTCTTGGACCTCATGTACATTAAAAATTTGTTCAACTTTAGCCTCCCATCCTAGATAGATATTGGGATCACCTTCCCCACTAAAACTAGGATTTTTTACGTAAGGCAAAGACAATTTAGAAACATGTAGGCGCCATTCTACAAAATTGTTCAATCTCCATTCTTCCTCTTCTTCTTGGCTGCCATATTGGTGATAACTCCTTGAGTCACGCCTTTGATTCCCTCTTCTTCCTCTTAGGGGTCTATCATGGGCCGATTCAAGTTCGTGGAGCCTCTCCTCCATTTGTCTCATTTCTTCATCCTTTTGTGTTAAGGATCTTTTGGTCGTTGCCAACTCACCCAAAAGGAAAGCTTTTTGGGGAGATTGGGGTTTAGAAGATTCTCCTGAAGAAAGATTAGCCATAATTCACAAGTGACAAACAATTAGTGAAATAGAAGTTAGTAAGAAAAACACTCTCAAGTTTGCGCCACTTATGGAGAGATCACTCAAAGCACTCAAAGAAAATTTTCCTCCCTTTACAAAGGTCTTTCTTGTAGTTGAGAACTCTCAAATGAAAAAGGTCAAAGCCTTAAACACTTGATCTTAAAGGAAACCACCACAAAACTTAAGGAAAATGAATAAAAGACAAACAAGAAAAGCTTAAGCAAGAAAAGCTAAACCAAATATGAGAAAGAGAATATGACAAAACTTGAAGAAAGACAATCAAGAAAAAGGCACACAAAAAGGACTCAAAGATATTTATTAAACTTTTAACAATGAAATTTTTTCTTTAGAAATTGCTAAAGCAAAAGGATAAAAGTTCCACAAAGGTTGAAATCCATTTTCCAATCAAGATGAATCCAAAATTTTGGAAATGTTTTTCTTTAAGAATTGATACCACAAATTTGTGTTTCCACTTCTTTCTCTTTTTTTTATACTAGTTTTTAAATAATGGAAATGAAATGTCCATAGTTTTGATCATGCATATTTTTCAATAACTCCAATTTTCACAAAAATTTTGGGATTCAATATAATTGAACACTTGAAATCTTTTGTTTGGAACTTAAATCTACTTCTACTAAAACAAGTTCCTAATTACTTCTTAAACTTTCAAAATTAAAAGCAAAGTAAATAGAATCAAAGTAAGGACTCCTAGAACACTAATGAACATATGAATCAAAGCAAAAGAAGCAAGAATAATAAAAGACATAAAAATTTAATCCAAAAGCGAAACAAAGCTATGGAAAAGTAAAAATGGCCAAATGAAATTGCAAGAAAATAAAGAGCTTAAAATTTAAATTGCAAGAATGTAAAGACAAGAATTTAAAGGTACTTGAATTTAAAGACAAGAAATTAAAGGTGCTTGAATGTAAAAAATGTAAAGTGCCAATCAACTCAAAGCAAAATAATCTCAAGAACCTAAGCTCTGATACCACATGATGTGAGTTGATTTTAGGATTGTTCATTTTATGGTGTGACACTTTACTTAGATTGAGATTTTAAGCAAGTATATGGTGAGAACTCTAAGAAGATCCCCACTGGACATGAACTTAACCAAGTGGTTAAGTAAGTGTGAAAGTTCACTTCACAAGAACAAAAGGAAAAGACAAGTACAGGGTGAATATGATGCCAATAGGTGCGGAATTAAAGAACATGAAAAGGAAAGTCAAATAAGAATTGCCGAATGGAAGAATGAAACAAAGCAAGTACATAACACAAGAGTAAAAGCGGAATGACAAATGGAAGAAGAGATGAAGGAAGGAGAAAGCTTATGTGATGAATTTGAGAATTGGAACACGCCACTTGGAGTGTGATTGGCCTCTAAGATAAGTGTTGCTAGCCGCCACTTGAAAGCTCTCAATGAATCACAAGATAAGACCTAAATGCTAAGAGGAATCAAACCTCACTAACACCTCACACAATTTGTGCACAAAGGGAAGGCCTCCTATTTATAAGTGGAGGAGCCTTGGAGAACAAGAAAGAGGATATGATGGGAAAATTAGACATATGGTGCGGCTAGGGTATTGACCTTGATCAATGTCACACCATCACTTACATTCTAGAAGGTAGGTTTAACTTCCTTCCCTAAAGGAATCCTCATAGGCCCAATTTGATAACTATACCTCCTATTTATGCTATATGGACCTACTCTAGCTTATTCTACTATTTGTCCATATTATTTACAACATATTCTAATAATTAAGAAGACCAACTTGAAGAACATTAGATGCTCTGATCTTTGTCCATTTCTCCCTCTGATGAGGTCTTCACTTGTATGTTGAGATGACTTCTCATAGTGTAAATGGTCATTTACATCCTTGGTCATCTTCTTGTTGGATTGGCTTGTATCACATCTGTTGCGGCATGAAAATATTTTTAATGAAAATGATATCGGTGAAACTTTATTTGACTTCATGGAATAAATACTTAAAAATAGGTAATAATTTTGTTATCTTTAACTTATTACTACTACTATTGTCCTATATTATCTAGACATTTTGCTATTTGCAACAAACTTATAGTATTATTTCTTGGCATATTTGTACCAATTCTTTGCCTATTTCTCTATTGGCTTCAACGGTTCAAACAACAAGGGAGGATATTTAATATTCATTATTTAGAGGTGAACTTCTGCTCTAGCGTATCTTTTAGAATCTAGACACATTATTTTATTTCAAATGTATTTATTTTCTTTTCTCTTTATTTCACTTCAATTAAATAATTTTTATTTGTACTCTATTCTTCTCTTTCCTTTACCCATTAAGCAAAATTTTCTAGTATTTTATATTCCATTATTTCTATCTCCCTTAAAATTTAATGTTAGATTTCAATCATTGTTAATATCCGTGAATGATCCAGAAAATAAATGTTGTGGGAGCTAAAATAATTAATTAAAAAATTATTCCGTGAATAATCTTCTGTACACTTGATATCAGCTTAGTAAAAGATATCCCAAATGAGAATGCATATTTTTATATCGAATTTGTGGCTATAATAGAATAATAAGCATAGCAATGTGGAATGAAGGAGGTGAAAGGTTTGGTGTATGTGAGATGAACTTTGAACTTGTTTAGAAAAGAACTTATCTCCATAGAAAGACTTGCATTGTTAGAATTTGGTCTTGTACCTTGAAGACTAAACATTAAAGGCTACCAAGGATGTTCAAATTATTCAATTGAGATAATAGTTATGGAAACTAAACTTGGTTGTGATTTTTCAGCAACTTGCTTCATGGGACATACACATGATGATCATCACACAAATGAAGGGCTGTTTGATGTATACGTAAAGGCCACAGGGACATACACATTGATGATCATCACACAAATGAAGACATTTCCCTTGCTATCGTGTGGAAACCATTGCATGAGCTGATTCTTTCATTTCTTTTTGGTTTTCTTTAATACAAATTAGAATTCTTTAATACTAAAACGTGTTTCACTATTCTGAATGAAAGATTTGTGTGCAAGTTATATCTTTATATAATTTTGTATTTCACCATTTCCTATCTATGCACAATGGCATCTAAGTAATTTCTGATGATTTTAACAATTCTAATGGAAATTGTAATTTGGATAATTTGGATACTGTTTTTAGAAATAATCATTAAGCCTCTGTTTTGTTTCAAGGGTTGTACTGTTCAAGAGGAAGGATGTGAGTGAATATCCATGGTTTGGATCAAGGGATGTGCAGGAAAGGGAGAGAGTGGATATCCATGAACAGTGATATTTCTCATCCTTCTCATATGCAGAGATTTGAGGAGAAAGTCACATAAGATGGTGGTGTTTTCCCTTTTTGACCTTTTTTTTCTTTGTCATTAATGTAATAATATATATAATAATACATTTTATTATTATTATTTTTTCATCATAACATATTATATAATATTTTTTTATTATAAAATGTCCTCTAAGATATCTACATGGTTATGTATCTACATACAATCAAAATCAAAATCAATGAATATAAAAAACTTTCAAAATGTATAAATAAATATAACAATAAATTTGTATATGCTTAGATAATATTATTTTTAT
>Ga0123342_1006141_pt1 | contig 16861 bp, 15 predicted proteins | sample Turbeawhitnodule_FD_89960 | JGI IMG/M metagenome (GOLD analysis project Ga0123342, IMG submission 89960) | Root nodule microbial communities of legume samples collected from Mexico - Turtle bean Mexico white nodule | ecosystem: Host-associated > Plants > Roots > Nodule | place: Mexico: Nepantla... | reverse complement strand
GGAATCTCATTTAGAATTTTGCAAAACTGGGAAGAGGAAAGAGTCTCATCATGCAACAAACCATTATGAATTTCAGTAAGACAGGTAGTGAGAATTAGCTAAAGCCTTCACAACACCGACAAAATAACAATTTTATTGAAAGAATTATTGAGGAGATATAGCATGCCTTCTCCCATAACTGAAACAGTTATGTGACCAGACTGGAGATGGAAAATTTGTTATGGTCAATTACATGAAGGAGATGTTCAATCAAAAGAAGAAGTCCACTCATTGTTTATTGAATTGGGTACAGGATTTTGGTGATGAACCCAACCACACCCATCCATTAATTTAAACATTTTATTTTCAATTTCAATTTATAATTTGTGCATATGTTTTGTTAAAAACAAAGATTGAGGAAAATCACATGCAGTAAAAAAATGAAACTGATTCATCAACCCTACCCAAACTACTTTAATCAGGTCATATAACAAGTTAGATGAACTCAATCCAACTTTACTCATAAACACTCCTGATCCTAAGCTCAGTTAATACAATAGCATTGGAAGTCATTAAAATCAAATAAAATTATGATGGTATTGAACCTGAAGAAAGAGAGTGGATTTGAAAAAGAAAGTTCAACGAACCTGAAGAGGCTCATTTTCATCTGTTGAGCCAAGCATTTCATTTACTAGTAATTGGCGCTCAGAAGGACCTCCAAAGGTCAGACATTTCTCCACAACATTGGAAGCAAACTTCTGTTGACTCATTTGAACAATCTTGCCGGCTAATTCTTTTATTATAGAAGAACGCTCATGAGGCTTCCCATGTTCTAGAACATGCTGTTATCCGGGAGAGAAGAAACCGAAAGCAAGAAATCAATCCACATACATAATAAAGAGTAACACTAGAGAAGTAGTAATTATGGACAAAAAGCCTCTATATCACATGTGAAAAGAACCAATCTTGACGGCATTTCAAAAACATAAATAAATAAGGCAGGAAGCTGTAAAATAAATTTAGAATTTCAAAAACAAAGAATTATAAATGAAAACAATTGTCACTGAAGCGTTACATGTGTTTGAAAGAAATACACATAAAATTCAGTTGAAAATCATAAACAAGAAAAAAAGAAGCTTCCAGTTGAAAAGTTTCATGATAAACCTATAGATAAGGAACAACACTGTAGGCAAATATTAGAAGCTTGCCCAAGGAAAATGCATATATTTTATTCCAATTAACAGATTTGAAGTAAGAAAATTCAATATAAAGAATAATAGATTCAAAAAACATCTTGACATAAGACCTTTGGTTGTAGTCCCAAAAATTCTTATGTAGATGTTTTTTGAAACTATTATTCTATATATTGAATTTTATTACTTCAAATCTGTTAATTCGAATAAAATATATGCATTTTCCTTGGGCAAGCTTCTAATCTTTACCTACAGTGTTATCCTTATCAATAGGTTTATCATGAAACTTTTCAACTAGAAGCTTCTTTTTTTTCTTGTTTATGATTTTCAACTGAATTTTATGTGTATTTCTTTCAAAAAAAACATCGTGACATAAGAATTTTTGGGACTACAGTCAAGCAGGCTTGAAACAAAGAGTAAAAGCATGCTAAAGTATACCAAACAATCATTAGAACCATAAAAATACACTTCAACTATTATGGCAACAAGAAAGAAGTCCACATTGTCTAAAAAGAAAAAATTATAAACCTGAACAACGTAGTTGCCATACTGATCCTGAGCTAACATACTAACTGCCCCTAAAATTTCATCCATAACTTTCTGCTGTGTTGTAGGATCATTGCAGTGCTCCAGTACTCTCTGTTGCATAAAAAGCCTCTTATATGACAAATGATCTTAGATAAAACATAAGAGAGACATAACCAGTGAAGAGACCTTACCTGTATTACTCGACAACCATATGGATGGGTTGAGAGAGTCACAACTTGATCAAAAAAGGTTGAGACAATAAAATGGATTGCATCTTCAGGGACGCATTCAATACACTTCTGAATGACATGATTACCATTCTGATCACGTACACAGCGCATGACATTACCATCAAGCTCTTGCACCATCTCTATCTTCTGATCCAGATCAACAACTTCGATGGCCTAAAGAGGGATATATAATTAACAAACAAAAATTCATAACAAACTCAGAAATTTAGAGTGACAAACATACACACATCAGCTAAATGCCAACTTTTATTGTTCATACCTTCTGGATGACTCGGCAACCATACATTTGAAGGCTAAGTGTCAGAACATGGCCAAGAAGTTTGTTGGCTAATTCTCTTCTCTGGGCAGCAAGTCCATGCTCAAAAAACTGCAATATACCATATAGCACTACACTATTAGAATAAAAATATGAGAAAAATGCTTAAGAGATTGATTTATCCCTCAGCCCATTCATGTATCTATATATGATTTCTTACATTAGAGATACAAAGAAGCTTATCTGAAAAAAACTACACCTAGGTGACAGATAGACATCATAAAAACAGATTTTCTATCAATTACAAACCATTATTCAAACAAGATTCATGAAATAAAATAAAAAAAGATTAATGATTACCTTTTGAACCACATAATTACCAAAGACATCAGTCATCAAAGCAAGGGCATGTGGCATGATTTCCTGATAAACCATGTTTTTTTCTTCAGTAGTAGCTGTTTCAAGCTTTTGTTGAATAAATCGGCTCCCATATTGATCAGCACTGTCCATGACAATAAATTAATCAAAATTATTATTTTCAGGATGGTAGCATAAGACAAAGATCAATAGGAAAAAAATACCTGAATTCAACAACATGACCAGCAATTTCAGAGAGCTCAAAACACTTTGTTTTATTGCCTTTAAACTCCTCCAATAGAGAAGAAGCAAAACTTTCATCAATGTTCCCAGTATCTACATGCCAAGGTCCCATTACCCCAGCTAAATTCCTCATTCCAGAAGCAAAACGCATATTCAGTTCATTGTGCCTAACAGGACTTCCAGGTCCTACTGGAGAAGTGGATACAACAGAGTTTGCCATTGGACTTCCTGGATATGACAACCCAACACCATATGCAGGATTTCCATAATAACCATGAGGAGTGGAGCTGCCTGATTTACCACCCAGGGGTCCATTGTATTGAGATTTCTGAGGTGAGAGGATAGACCCAAGATAAGCTTTCTGAAGCTCAAGTAAGCTCATGTATGAATTACCTAAGTAGGTCCTGTCGACAGAGGGGTCATTAAGAGCACCAAGTTGTGCTGCATACTCAGTTGTCCTCAAGTACTGATGATACATGGGATCGACAAAAGGGACCTGAAGAGGACTACCTGGAATTTGATTTCCCATCCTACCAAGATTATGCACATCAGATGGAGCAGCAGCTCCAGAAGCCAAACCACTTCCAAGAATTCTTGAGTCCATTCCAGGGGCTGCGATTGCTGATGCCGCAGCAACAGTTTCAAACAATGGAGGCAGATTACCAGTGCCCAGTTGATTAGTCATCAAGGATGCCAATGCTGGATTTCCAGCATATCCACTCAGACCATAGTTACTAAATGACGAATTTGAACCATCTAAAGGCTGGTACTGAAGTGGCAAATTACCTCCTCTACTAAAATGGGAGGTAGGCGATCCTTTGAAATATGAGTTATTGGAAGGAACATTAGACTTTTGTAAGTCAACCTGCCTATCCAAGGATGCATTGTTAGGATCAGAACCGCTCCTGCTCTTACTTGAATTTTGCAAATGAGTTGATTCAGATTTCTTTAAATAAGCATGTTGCTTCCCATGATCTTGACCACCTTGCCTACCAAAAAGATATCTCCGGTGATTGTCAACATCTGATTCAACCTGTGACGGCAAACGGTGATCACCATCTAACATGTCATCCGCTGACAAATTCATCGCTGACAATGCTGCCATAAGATCTGATGACCCGTTGATTCCAGATGAAACACCATTAAATCCATCTGGACTGGAAATACCTCTCTTATCAGAAGCAATGGCTCTGCCACCACCAATAGGTGTGATGCAGGGACTGGGAGCCCTAGCAACATGCTGTGGATCTGGAGTAGTGCTTCTTGATAAGGAAGACCCCACTGCGGCAGCATAAGAATATGAAGCTGGCAGACCAATACTTTGGGAAGAAGATGATCCTTGAACATTCACTCCTGATCTTAGTGCATCTGTGGTCAAAGACTCACGGCGTACATGAGCCAACTCTGTTTCAGCAGAACTTATGATATCATTGTCATCAAATGCATTACGACTGGCTGGACGAGAAGGCGGGCCTGTGACAGAGGTATTACACCCCAAATCATCCTGCACAATTATCGATTGTAAATGATGGGCAGAAGAAAAAGAATATGAAAATAAAGAAATCCAATAAAAACATCAAAGCAAAAATATTATAAATTCACTTCAGAAATGTCAGCAATTGATAGTAGCAAGAAAAAGAATAAAAATATTGCTACAAAAATACTTTCAAAATGCAAAGGGAAACAAATAATGATTTAAATATACTTTATCCAGATCTAGCAAAAAACATAGACTGCAAGATCAAAATCAACATGTACACCACTTCAATACTGTGATATGTCACATTCATCAAAACTACTGGGTGCAAAGACAAGTCAATCTCCAATTGTTAAGAGTTGATAGCAATTGCGTGAAATAATGTAACTGGTGAAGAAACATAAACCAATACTGAGAGAATGCAAGAGAAAAGACAGCATTGAGAGAAAATTTAGCAAGGAAGAGTGTCTAAAAAATCAGAATATAAAATGAATGGCACACTGTACTATGAGTATATACAGTGAATCGTGTAGAAGAGACTGTTGTAACTAAATTACTTCAGTTGAATAGATTATTTTATAATCTGCTTATAACAGAAACATGTAGATTATATTTTGTAGAATAACTTAAATTCTAATGCCCATGACGTTATACAGTGATAAATTGACTGAAGACTGGAAGGTGCCTCAACCACAAGCATGCTACAGTTTACAATATAGTACTACAGTAACGGTAAAGATATGCACTATGTGTGCAGTATTACAAAACTAAACACAAATGGGTTTTGGAAACGTGCCTAAAAGATTTTATGGTGAATGTAACAAATCAACTAGATGTAGCTAAATATAGAGCCAGTATGAAACACAAAGGATAACTAGTACAGGACAATCATTCAGGATGAACAGAAGGATATGAAAATAAAATAAAACTGATGAATTCACAAAATGTTAATCTGCCATCTTCCCATGACAAAAAGCATTACAAACAACGAAATCCAAAACTCAAAGAAACAAATTCATGACATCATTTAACATCCATTGATCAATACTTCACTTACCTCAAGAATAACATGCATTAATCATAACGTTTGAACAATACGACACATCAGAACATAAAAACCACACTTAAAAATAAATTACCAAGTCACAACATGAGCATAAATTAATCATATGGTACAGATAAAAGTGAAAACACAAAATGCCAAATTACACAATCCAGGAAAAATACAAACAGATGCAGCGTGGAGTCAATCAATGGCAGAAAAGGCAATCCACCTGGAAAATTTCAGCAAAGCTCTTTTGTTTGCTCAGCCCTAGTCCAGGCAAACCAATTAGTCCATCACCACCCCACTCCGCAGTACCTCTTGTTTTTTCATTGTCCACTTCACTCTCTTGATTCCTCATGTTAAAACCCGGTGGAGTAGAAAACATCGACCTACCGCCATTTTCTTCAGTCCTGTTCACTTTCCTTCTATCTCCTATTCCACCAAGAACTGAAGCTCCACCTTTAAGTCTCTGTTGAAACCTCCAATCCTCCTTTGACATCAAAGGAGGTGGCAGCCTAGGATTCAAATTCACATTGGAGTAATAGTACAAAAGATAAGCTGGATCAGACCTAAGCTCTTCCTCAGAAGCAATCCCATTCACATCTTTAGTCCCTTGAAACTCAGAAAAGGCACCACTAGCACCAGCAGCACCGCCACCGCCACCAAACAACCCTCCAACAGCACTTAAAGAACCCTCCACAGTTGGAGGCGCTGATCCACTCCTAAAAATATTAAGCTCTCTCTCACGATCATCAGCCTCTTGTCTGCGTTGCTCACGGAGCAACATCCCTATCTCCTTCTCTAGTTCATCTCCAAAAGAACCCTCGTTACTCCCAATCATCGGTCTTCTTTCAAATTCAGACAGCATTTTTCAAAATCCCAATTTGATCACAACTCTCCAATCACCAACCTCATACAGCTAAACCACATCACTACCCACCACCCCAAATTAAACCCTAACCCAACAAACCCAAAGACTCAAACTTTTCCCACCACGAAACGTAAACCGCCACACCCCATGTTAACAACTTAACAAAAATATTACTGGCGGTTTCTGGAAGGAAATGAAAAACAAAAACAAACAAAAAAAACCAAACTTTCCTCGTACAAACTGCACCGAAGCCACTTCTGAAGCTGAAACAAAAACACCCCAATAATCAAAAACAAAACGAGCCTGCAGAATTCACTCTCTGTTCCCCAGAATCAGTTTCCATAATTACATACAGGAAATTCCTAGGAGAACATGCTTAGTGAGAGGATAATATATACAGAAGAACAAAATGAAGGTGAGAAAGAAGAGGGGGAGAACAGGGAGAAGGGAGGGAGAAAATGGTGCAGTGAGATCAAAAACAGAAAACAGTGACAGAGATCAATCCGGCGGCGATTGGTTCTTACAAGAACCCTTAGGGTTTTGTTCCATCCACTTAGATGCTGATTAAATACATATGAAGGTAGGAAGCAAAGCAAGGCAAAACCAAACTAAAAACAACATATTTGGTTTCTATTTCTCCTTTTTAGCTTTTTTTTTTAAAAAAAAGTTTGCAAAGTTTCCATTTATTTATGAATCTGAGAAATATCCAAAAAATATTTGATGTATTTCCTAAACATTAGGGGTAATTGACCAAGTGATAACCGACTGATGTCATTCCGAAAGAAAGAGAAATGGCGTTTATTTTCTTTTTTTGCTGCTCTTCCCAAACCAGAAGCTGTCAATGACTGACACGTTAGTTTCTTAGATTCGCTACATCAGTAAAATATAACAGTAAATTTCGTCTCTCTCTTCACTTCACTTCAACTCTTCTGCTATGTGTTAGTCTTATTATAACTAACTATCATCTTTTTCTTTTTCTTTTTCATTTTCACTACTTTTTATTACTCAATTCATTACGTATAAATACTGTATCTCCTCAAATTTAGCTCTAATTTAGTGTACATTATAACAGACTTCCTTAAAACTAGTTTATTTACAATTTTTACTTATCACATCTTTATGTCATTTTTAGTTTTTTTTTCTCTCTCTGTCATTACACACTTACTCTGTAAAAGAATATTTTTAGAACTAAATAAACAAATCTGTTTTTAAAAAAAAAATGTGTCTTAAAATTATATAAAAATAGAGGATTCAGTTTCACGTATTCAAACTTTCTTTTGTGATTTTAAGAAACCCAAGAAAAAATATATATATTATCTCCATTCTAAAACCGTGGTCTTTTTATTTTTAGACTTTTTTTCTGTTTCAAAACAGTGATTTTTTATGTTTTGTAAATTATTTTCCCAATTATAGATCTTCTTTTAATTAAGAGTGAATAATATCGTATTAGTTACATTGAAGAAAAAAAACATAAAATAACTAATATTTTTAAAATATTCTTTGCTGAATATGTCGAGATTTTAGAAGGATGTTGTTTTTAATGGATGGAAAGTATATTGTTTTTCAAATAGTAAGGATACGTCTAATCATTCATATTACAAATTTGAAGCAAATAATATTTTTAAAAGATAATATATAAGAGAAATATAATCTTGATGCAAAATATAATGTAATATGTATATAATGAGTACTATAAGATTTAACATTTTATGTGAGATACATGTATAGTAAATAATTAATTACTAAAATTTAAAGTCGGTAATAGTGTGTATTGTTTGATGGAAATGGTTTTTTTAAGTAAAATGTTAGAATGTTGATTTAACCTCCTAATTAAATGATCATGTTTATATGAGATTCTAAGACCCTTACAAAATTATATATTTTACTATATACTAACAAAGCTTTGTATAAAATATATAAATATATATATTACGAAAATAAAATTATAAGTACATAGTACATTTATCATTTATCACAACAATATAAGAGTAAATTATTAAAATAAATTTTTTTAGTAAAAAATTAATATAAAAAAATTGTTAATAAATCACATCAATTTAATTTCATTCCAACTTACAATAACCATATAAGTAAAACATAAATATATACATTAAGTATGTTGAACAAATTGAATATCAACTAACGTTTTTCATAATATTTATATTGAAACGTCTTTCATAATATTCATATTGAGAATATCCTACCTGAAACTACCATTTGATTCAATAAAATATATATATATATATATATATATATATTAATAAGTGAATCCAAGAGTAATGGATCAACTTAATATCAATACAACATAACATGCACATCTACATATGTCATTGTGTGAAGGAAACGCTTTCCTTAACTTCTCATAATTTGATATTTTAATTTGTGTGACATATACCATCAGTGAAGTTATGAGTTATCTATTATAACATAGTTGTCATTATTTAATACACAAATCAAACAATTATTCACCTATCATCTTACCACAAATTTACACTCTGAAAATAATTTTCATACATCTTCTAAAAAAATTACAAATCAATCAAACTTACAAACTAATATTTATTTTACATTTATAATAAACTTTCACATACAATCCATTAAATGTGGACAATAAAACAACTTTTTTTCACTTGACAGTAAAATTCTTTGGTTGAGTAAAAATAGGATTAAGATTAAGTCTTGGATTTCTGTTTTATTTAATCTCAACCCTATTTTCCGTTTGAACAAAATTATTTTGTTTGAGCAAATATATTAGAAAATCAATCCCGTGTAGTGGAATCAAACTTAATTTTAAAGTTTTACATAAAATCAATCTAACAGATACAACTTTCAAATACATTCAAAATTATTAGTACGATATATGATTTGTTGAAACACCATCCTCCACTCATTTCAATTCAATCTTAATCATTCAAACTCAACACATATTTCATTCACATCAAATTCGTAAACTAATATCTGGAAAAAATATAGGAACTAACTATACTCATCAAAACTATATTCAAAACTCAGTTCAATAAATTATATACCTTAACCTGCATAATTTAGTCACTAAATCAACTTCTTATCGAAAATATCCAATTAAGATTATTTCAAAAAATCATCTATTATACAAAACTCAAATAAGAGTCAATTTCAAAACATTCATATTATGTTCAAGTCAACACAAGTACCCTAGAAATTACTATTTTTGTGATCAAATTATCTAGATAATTCATCCTAAGGTTCTTTAAAAAAAACATAAATATTTTTTCTTATTTGTAATTTCTTATTTCAAAGAAAATTTCAGACTAAAAAACTAGAGATTGAAAATAGAGAATAAATAATTTATGAAAGAGGAAGAAAAGTGAAAGTGAAAGAATGGACATAGAGATAGGAGATTAGATTATTTTAAAGGGATTGAATATTTACATTACAATTTTGTTGGACTTATAGGAAAAAAAAATCAATTGTTTCATTCATAATTGAAGTTTAATTTATATAGCACACGCTTAAGGTTATAAATTAAAGTTCATTGCTTACACTTATAAAAAAATATTAAGCACTCAAAATTACATACGTAAAAAAATAGTAAACATGTAAAAATTAAAAATATGAAAATTAAATATAATTTTTATAAACTTGGTAAATGCTTGATAAATTTTTGCAAACATCAAAAAGGGAGATTATCCAACGTAAGAAAGCGTTTGATACCAGTGAAATTTCCAAATTTTATAATCATCAAAACACAAAAATTATAATTTTTTAAATAGCTAAATTTGGTTTGGTTGATCAAAAAAATTTCTAAAGATATTTATATGAGTTTTCCGGAAATAAAAAAAAGTAATGTGTCACTTTTTCTAAAACATTTATTTTGATACCATCAAATAGTTTAACAAGCATAACATAGTGTGTTTCAGTAACATTTTTATTTAAAATAAGAAAAAATTGATTCTCAGATCCATGAAAATGTTTTGTCGAAATTCTGGTCAAAAGTGATTATAAAAATATTATTGCATGATTTTTAAAAAAATATAAATTTAGTATGGATAAATTATTTTCCAACTTCAAATTAACATATTTTTTCTACTAAATGATTGAGATTATAATTTCTTAATGTGGACATGGTTGACAAGATATTTGAATTGTTATTGAACAAATGATTTACCATGGTATACAAATAAAACTATTAAATAGAAACTACTTTTAAAAATAAAAAATAATTAATTATATTAATTAAATTAAATTAATTAAATTAAATATTATTTTTAAAACTAAAAAATTATTAATATATAAAGTATTTTTTATTATTAATAAATATTTTTTAAAATGATATTTCAGTAGCTAATTAGATACTAATTTTAAAACTATTTATTAATAATAAAAATTATTTTATATAGTAATAAATTTTTTAGTATATAAAATAGTGTCTAGTTTATTCAATAATTATTTTTAAAATTAATTTCTATTTAATAATTTATTTTAATAAATGAAATATGGAGATTAACTAATTCTTTAACTGTGTTTAGTAAACAACCAGTGGACAAAAAGGCTTGTGGAATAGTTAAGTCTAAGGTTTGCCATGGAAGCTTACTTTGGTTGTTTTGATGAAGGAGTGAGGAAGATTATTGATCAATCTTTAATAATAATAATTACAAACTATATTGAGTTTTTACATATACATAAAATAACTCATGCACAAAAGACTTTTATGTTGAAAGGAAAAGAAAGATTTATGAAATGTAGCATTTTTAGAAATGATAATTTACTATTTGGAGCAAAACAACAAAAAATGTAATACACTTTTATTATATGAATGGTCACTACGAAATTGTGTTTTCTATTTCAAACAAAAAGCATGTGGCTTATTGTGCAATAAATAAAAGCAAGTGAGTTTTGAATAAGTATTAATAAGAACAATGTAGAGTGAAATAGGGAGACACACCTCAAAAATAGTACATATATATTATTTATAGTGTTAGGTGTGCCAGATTTGAACCACTTCCTTTTATTAGTTGATGTGCCTCTTTGATTTGATTTGATTTTATCTATTTTGGTATTGAGGAGTAATAGTTCAATTTCTATATAAAATCACAAATCCAAGACTAGTTTTGGAAAACGATTTGTTGAGTTGCAAGAATCTAGTTTTAGTTAAACTGGAAGTAACTATAAAGTTGCATATATGTGGACTACATTTGTTCATAAAGATTTAAAGAAAAAACGACAAAAAAGATAAAATAATTATTTTAGTAAGCTAAAATTTGTTTATGTACAAATTAAAAATAAAAATTAAGAAAAAGTTATATAAAAAAGTTTGTACAAACAAATCTATGTATGAGTTAATCCTCCCTTGTAAAAAAAAAAATCATTTTTTTACTTATGATTATATCAATATTTTATATGAAAATACTCAACTACCTAATATTTTTTAAGTAATTTTTTTATGTTCGAAGAAGATCATCAAAAGTGGAATATGGATCCATATGATTGATAAAGTGAGATTGATTCTCGTGATTATAGGTCAAGTCATACGTCTGCATTTGTCTTAAGTTGATTAAGATTGATATTTAAGACTTATAAATACCTCACTTTTTTGTGTTTTTCTTTTATATGTACATGTTGTATAAGTAGAAATAGAACTTGCTCAGTAAAATATGTTTAGGAAGATTTCGGAAGATCTTCTATAGAACATTGACTCATGGAGAACTTAGTAAATGTATAAAATATATGGATAATTCTCTATCTAAATGTATAACTCTTATTATTATATATTTTTGGAATATATTGTGAATAATTACCAAAAATGTAAAATATTAACATATATCAAAGAGGTTATGTTATGATTAATGTTTTCTCTATGAAAAAAAATTTTACGAAAAAAATTTACTCCTAATAACAATTATGTATATAATATAATTGAGGTGTTATAGCAGAAGCATCTCAACTTCATCAACAACATTCCTTTAGTCTAGATAATTTTTGAGGCATAATCCACCCAAATTTAATGGGAGAGTAAATCCAGATTAAGCACACCAATGAGTGAGAGACATTGAAAGAATATTTGAAGTCACACAATGCCCTAAAGAGAAAAAATTATGTCATTTATAAGTTTACCGAAGACGTTGAGTTTGGGTGGATAGATATGAAGCATATGATGAAAAATAAAGGAGAAAAATGTCACTTGCAGAACATCAAAGTAAGATTTATGGAGGAGTATTTTCCTAATAGTGTCATATATGCAAAAGAAACTAATTCATGCAGCTGGAATATGAAAAATCTTTTTTTAATTGAGTATGCTACCAGATTCAAACATTTGGCTAGGTTTTGTACCCAAACCATGATTGAAGCTTAAAGGTGGTTTGGTTTGAGGCAAGAACTTAAAAAAACGGTAGTCTTAATGTCCATTAAAGAAATTCCTGCTCTAGTGGAGAAAGCAAAAATAATGAAAAGTCCGAAGAGTAGTAGCAGAGTTGTTAAGCCACAAATTGTGGGAGGACCTTCTAGAAGCGAACCTATATATGAAAACAAGAATAAGTCTTACTATAGACCTCAATTCTTCAGGAGTGAAGGACCGACCCACTTCTCAATTACCACCTAATGTTAGATGTTTTAAATGTGGTGGACCACATGTTATTAGATTTTTCTCATCTTCCAATGCCAAATGTGACATGTGGTAGATGTCACAAGTATGGTCATGCAACAAAAGATCGTCGTATCCAATTGGGAACCTTAAATATTAGTGGAGCCGAGGGTTTACAATGTGATAGTCTTATTATAGGTATTTGTTTCATCCTTTGAACATATTTATTTGTATTGTTTGATTATTGGACAACCCATTCTTTTATATTTGTTGGTTGTGCTAAGAAACTCAACTTACTAGTTCGTGAATTAGATATTAAGTTAGTGGTATCTACACCAACAAAAGGTGTTATATTAGCTTTTTATATGTATGTTGAGTGTTGAATGAGTATAATGAATGAAGGTACAAGATCAATATGATTTGTATACCTCTGAAGGATATGGAGGTTATCTTAGAAATGGATTGTTTGTTTGCTAATCATGTTCTTATAGGTTGTGGTCAGAAGAAATTGATTTTTCCTAAACCAAGAGGAAAGGGAGGTGCATAATGTTTCATGATTTTTGCTTGTTTTATAAATGATAATAAAACACAAAAGGATATGTATGTAGCTCAGTAGTTTATAGATGTATTTCCTAGTAAGATTTTAGGACTTTCACCTAAAAGAAAGATACACTTTACTATAGACTTAATTCTTATAGCAATTCCTATGTCAATTTCTCCATACTAAATTGCACCAACAAAATTAGCTGAGTTGAAGAAACAACTATAAGCTTTATTGGAGAAACAATTCATTAGACTCAATGTTTCTTCATGGGGATCTCTAGTGCTTTTACTAAAAAAGAACGATGATTCATTTTGATTATGCATAGATGATAAACAGTAGACCAAACTAACCATTAAGAATAAATATCATCTTCTTATAATTGATGATCCGATGGACCAATTGCATGGAGCAATTGTCTTTTCTAATATAGATGTGCGTTCAGGCTATCCCCAAATTTTAGTGAAAGTTTAAGATGTTCGAAACACTGCTTTTAGATCAAAGTATGGTCACTACGAATTTTTGGTTATGTCATTCAGGGTGATCAGTGTTCTGACCATCTTCATGAATTATATAAATTGAATCTTTATACATTTTCTTAATAAAATTGTGGTGACATTCATAAATGATATCTTGATTTACTCTCGTACACATAAGAACGTCCATAACATCTTAGAACTATGTTAAATTTAACTCGTCTCATGTTATATGAACTTTTATTTTCTTTCATCAAATAATTTAATTATCATTTATCATAGGTGTATATATAAATAAAAGAAGTTATATTGAACATGAATTTCTAAAACATAATGTAAATGTAAGTGTGATAGTAACTATATGTAACTTTTTATAATTGAAAAAAAAAAACATTTTAACGATACTCTATGAACACCAAACTAAAAATAATGAAATGAGTACTTTTTAGAGTATTATTTAAATTTCAATCATTTTTCTCATCTCTTTCTTTCTATTTCAAGTTAAACTTTTTTTTTATCGCTGATTCATAACTTATTAATTCCTAATCATTAGGATTTATCATTTAATGCTCCGTTTGCTATTTTTTTTTTAAAATTGTTTGGTTACATTTATCATTGTACTTTATAATTATCTTCCAAAAACTCACTGTCTCTTAATTATTGTTCAGTTATTGCTTTCTTGAATATAATGAGTATATTTTAAATTATTATGTTTTTCAAAGATCAGATATTTTATATTAAAATAATCTTTAAAAAAATCACTTGGATCGTTTCGTGTTATAAAGTTATTTGTTTTTAATATCTAAAATTAATTTAACATATTTAAATTAAAAATAACGTTTGATTACTATCTTAAAAAGTCCACAATTTTTTTGGGTTTTCGAATTGAAATAGTTTATTTTAATTATTAAATTGTCATGGAAAATAAAACTATAAATAAATAAAAAACGACACTAACAATGATGAAGTTTATTAAACAACAAAAAAAGTTTGTTAAAAACAAGTGTTTCTGTATTGCATGAACGTTATTTACACTTCCCCGTGGTAATAAATGAGCACATATCAAATTCTTACACTTTATGATTATAATATGTTGTTAAGTATTATTATTTTTTTGTTTGCTAACATAGCAACCATAATATTTGAACCATTTAAAAATTATATACAAAAGATAGAAACTAGTTGTTCATGTTTATTATTAAAACAAATAAAAAAAAAAAAACATTCTTCATCATCTACTGTATAAGAATTGGTTCAAAGTTTACATTAAACACAATTTCCAAAACTTTAGTATTATTAACGTAACAACCATCGTTGTAATATTTCAATCGCATGTAAGTGTTTTTGCAGGTTTTGAATAAAATATAAATAAACATATAACTCACATTTATAACTACAAAAGTTTACTAATAATTAAGTATTAAGATTTTGTTACTGTAATTTATATTTTTGATAATTTTAAATCAATCAGTGTTTAAATAATTTACTTTTTTATCTCGTTTGAATGAATAACTTTCAATTCTTTTTTAATTTATTCTTATTATCATGAAAATATTTTATATTTAAAGTAAGTTTTGATTTTGATGTTCTTCATCATTGCAAACTATAATATCAAAAATATGTGATTGAATTTCAGTCAACAGATGTTTTCAAATGATTTCACTAATACAGTGACAAGTGTATCAATAGTTTTTTTTATGATTATTTATATTGTAATGATTCTATAACAGTGGAAAAACCCCACAATATAAGACATTTAATTTTAAATAGTTTTTTTTTATGAACATATAAAAGGAATATCAAACCTATCTTTTGTTCATACTTGAAAAAACTTAAGAAAATCATATTATAAAATTACATAATTTTGAGGTTTTTTTTTATTAACTTGCTAGATAAATATTGAAGACTTTAAGTCATTTCTTGACTCCTTTTGTTGTATAGTGGAAAAAAAAAATCTTAACAAAAATATTTTATAAATTCTCACTTGTCTTTGGTTCTTGTATATGATGAAAAAACACAATTTTTTCTTTAGAAAACATCATTTTCTTATGAAAAAAATCTTATCAGGCATCTTTCTTTCTTTTTGTTTTCCAACTATGTTCAATAGTTCTTTAAGAAGAAAGTGAAAATAATGAAACTACCTTTGAGAATCCTTTTTGTAATCTTTCATCAATACTTTTTGTAATAGAATATGGTAAATGATCGTGTATTCTTTATTGTTCAAGATGTTTAGTTTCTTTCATTGACTTTGGAGTCATAACTCTTCAATATGAGTATTTTCCTTGTTTTCATTCATATTTAATAGCATTAGAAATAAAAAAAATAGACACTAAAATATAAATAAATTTAAACCAATAAAACTCACCAAAATGAAAATTAGTTTTTAGGAAAATAATTTTTTGACATTGCTCCACTCTACACCCCACTAAATATTAATATTTTAATAATTTTTTTTAAATTTTAAAAAATATTTTAACATTTTGCATTTTGACTATATTTTCATTAAGGAATTTTTTTAATTTTTTAATTTTTTTATTACAAATATTAATATTTTGTTGTGAGTGTAAAGTGGAATAAATGTTAAAATATCATCACCCTAATTTCTATTACTTCCAAATTTGTTTCCATATTCGTAATCTCTACACCCGTTTGACATTAAAATGATAACAACAAATCTTATATAAACAAAATGAATCGAAAGTTATTTTTTTTAATATTAATATCAAAGTTTCATAATTTTAAAAATAGATATGACACATAAAACTTACTACTTACTGATAATTGTAACAACACTTTTCTTTAAAAGCAGAAACAAAACCTTCCCCGTGTCATCTTTTCTTTCTCTCTCTCTCTCCAATTCTCTTCTCTCCCTCTCTTTTAATTTCTCTCCCAATCTTCATTTATTTTAGAATCTGATCATACCATGCTGTAGCAGAGGAGTTAAGGAACATTTCTACCCAAACAGATTTTCAAACAGAGTAAGTTCATTTTTACTCTAAATATCCTTTGTTCTCTGTTTTTTCTTAGGATTTAGTCATCAATCTTGGTGGGGTCAGTTGAGAAGTTTAATCCTCTCAACTTATTC
>Ga0123342_1006140_pt1 | contig 16863 bp, 12 predicted proteins | sample Turbeawhitnodule_FD_89960 | JGI IMG/M metagenome (GOLD analysis project Ga0123342, IMG submission 89960) | Root nodule microbial communities of legume samples collected from Mexico - Turtle bean Mexico white nodule | ecosystem: Host-associated > Plants > Roots > Nodule | place: Mexico: Nepantla... | reverse complement strand
TAAAACAAAAAACAAATACTTACCCATGTTTTAAAAAAAATAAAAAAAAAAAAAAAAACCCCCCAACCCCTTCACAACAGCCCCCCACCCCCCCCCCCCCCCCCCACACATGGCCAGTTATTTAGCCCAGCAGACACAAAAAAGGCCTGCATAAACCAGCAAAACAGAAACCTCACATAGCAATCTGCAACACAGTCCTGTGAAGCATAAACATTGCATAGTTTTTGAACTCCCGCTACCAGCATTGGGTATGCATCAAGGCGCCAAACCCCATTCCATTACCTGAGGCCTTTGCCCCTATTGCATAACCCTTGCTGTTGTAGTCCATGGTTCATTCAAAGTTATATATTTCTTCACTCTACCTCCAAGTTCCTTGCGACATAGTTTTGTATAGTCCTTTTGCCATTAGCTCATTGATATTCAATTCTTTCTTGGTTTATTCCTCAATTTCGTTTTCCACACTAAAGTATTCTAGTGCTTTGGTTGTAATCTGGCTTTTTATGTTTTTTGGTTATATCTACAACTATGTTTGATGCTAGTATATGTGCAAGTCTTTGTTTTTTGGCACCCTCATACTCTTTTGGGTTGAGGCTTTTTGTACATGACTTGGAGTACCCCTAATACTCCCATTTATATTTTTTTTATTGTTGATAAAAAAAAGTATCTATCTATCCATCCACTAGAGTTGGTAATTACTAAGAGTCTCAGGTTAACCATTCTTATCTATAAATATTAGGTCACTTTTCTTATGTAGGTATGTTTTTTTTCTTCCTTTAGACATGATTACTTCAATAAAACTTCTTTCAATTCTAGTAGAGTTGTGGCTAGAAAAACATTAAATAGAAACTAAAACTTCTTTTAATTCCAGTGGAGTTGTTGCTAGAAAATTATTAAATAGAAACTAGTTTTAGAGACAAAAAATAATTAGTTAGTATATTGATTAAATTAGATATTATTTTAGAGATTAAAAAATTTATTAGTATCTAATAAGCTACCAATTATTTAGATTCTAAAGTTGGTAGCTAAAATATTGTTAGCTAATTAGATACCTATTTAAAAATATTTATCAATAATAAAAACTAATTATTTTTGTTTCTAAAATTGATTTCTATTTAATGATTTTTTTTTATAATGATGTTATCATCTATTTTATTTCAATTTTATATAGGACATATAATGTTGTTGAAACACCTTTGCACCATATGAAAGTAAATATGTAAGATAATTTGAGAAATTAAAAGAGGATTCAAAGAAAAAGTGAGTTTCAATGATTTTGCTTTACTGAATTTGGAAGATTTAAATCTGCCACAAACTATATGTTTTAAAATATCACCCTTGGTAATATATTTTTCAAAATTCAAAAAAACTTCAAATTTTGTTCTTAAAATTGATAGAAAATATCCTGTAGACTTTTTTTTTCTTTTCAATTTAATTCCATGACATGATAGTATTTTCCACGTCATTTTTTTCAATAAACATGAAGATTTTTTAATTAAAAATAAAAAATAATTATAGCGGATGAAGGTTTAATTGCGGTGTCAAGGATTGTGATTAAGAAAGACTTGGTGGAGAGTTTGGAGATTGGAAAAAAGTTGATTAAGGTAAAGATGCTCCAATACGTAGACGACACATTGTTCTTCAGTAAAGCAAGTATATATTAAAAGTGTGTATCACATAAAGGTCATTCTGAACTGTTTTGAGTTGGCTTCTGGTCTTAAGGTGAATTTTCTCAAGAGTAGAATCGACGGGATAGGGGTAGATCAGACTAAGAGTCTCTGTTTCGCGGCTATTTTAAATTACGATGTGATAAAAACTCCTTTCAAATACTTGGGGATGCCTGTAGGGGGTGTCATAAGAGGGAAGTGTTTTGGGACGAAGTGGTTAGTAGAATAAAGAGCAGATTAGGCAAGTGGAAGAGTATATTCATCTTGATGGCTGGGAGGATCTGTTTGATTAAATATGTCTTGTCATCTATTCCACTATTTTATCTCTCTTTGTTTAGATTGCCATCTACTATGCTGAAGAAGTTAGTGAGTCTGTAGAGGAATTTTTTGTAGGGATGTGGGTCTGAAGGGAGGAAGATTGCATGGGCTTCTTGGGATAAGGTTTGCTTGTCGAGGGATGCAGGTGGTCTTGGCATTATAAATGTTAGAAAATTCAATATGGCTTTGTTGGGAAAATGGATTTGGCGTCTGAATTCGGACAAGAGTGAGTTGTGGAGGGAGTTTATTGAGTCTAAGTATAGGGTTTGGAGACGTCTGAAAGATCAAAGGGTAAGGAACAACAAAGTCTCTCTATGATGGAGAGATTTGTAGGAGATTTTGAAGTCAGAGGAGTAGGGAGGGAAGTTTTTGTAGAACATGGAAGCTTTGATGATCCAAATCTGTGTTGAAGATTGATGTTCTGCTACTTTTGGTTAAGAGCTTAGTCTAGGGTATTTAGAATTCTTGTAAAGATCATTCCTAGTCCTTTGCACAAGTTGGTTCAATCTATTTTAAAAGAGAAAAGTTTTTTTCTAAGCAAAGAGAAAAACAACAGATTGAAACTACGATATAATCGATTGTTTGTCACTTAGCTTGGCTGAAGGTTTTCAAAAATGTTTTTGACTTGGTTGGCTAACTATCTAACCAATTCAACCGGTTAAAATGACATTTCAACCGGTTGATTGTCATATTTTATAACAATTTTTCAAAAACCTGTTAAATCAGTTTTCAGTTGGATTAAAACTGTTTTGGCTCTTGATTCACTTCCTAGAACGGCTAGTTTTAAGAGTTAAAAATATGGTTTCTCTTTGAATTTCAAAAACAACAAGTATACACAAGAAAGTGAGATTGAAACTATTTTTGAGAAGAGATTCAAATCAAAGTTTTGCAAGATTGTTAAGTAGTTGTACATTGGTTCAAGATCTAATCTTAGGAGCTCTGTGATTCCTGTAAATCCAGGTGTAATCTGTTCCTTTCTGATTCTTGTAATAGTTTCTTTTTTCTGTACTTGTGAAGTGTGTAAATCAGTAAAGTCAGAGGGTGTTCTGACTAAGGTTGTGTGTAGGCAAAGAGGGTGAGTGGTTCTTGTGGTATCAAGATCACCTCTTTGTGGTGTTGTGTATTGTAATTTGTGATTGGTTACTAGTGGAAACCCAGTGGTTGTTCTGGGGACTGGATGTAGCTCAGGGTTGAGTGAACTAGTATAAATTGGTTGTGTAATCTCTCTCTCTCTCTCTCCTTATAACTGTTTGATTTAATTTTGTTATTGTTGTTGCCATAAACAATCGATTAAAACGAAGTTTCAACCGATTGAAATTCTGCAAACAGTTTCAATTACCTTGTTTGATTGGCTTCATTGATTACTTCTTCTGTGATTGTTGTTAAAACTTCATTCTTATCCAATCTTTTCGAAAATCTTTTGACAAACAATTCAAGTCCCCCCCCCCCCTGTTTAGGCCATTAATTCTAACAATTGGTATCAGAGTTAGGTTCTTGACAAATATTCAAGTTCTATTTTTTTTCTAAAACTGCTTTAATGGTTGATAAACTACCTTTTGGGGAAGGTGCTTTTATAAATAGACCACCACTTTTTGGTGGTCTGAATTACCAGTTTTGGAAAGTTAGGATGAAGATTTTTATGCATTCCACAGATAAAGGTATTTGGGAAGCAATTGAAAATGGTTCTTTTATTCCTCAAGTTAAAAAAAGATGATGTCTTAATTGATAAACCTCCATCTGAATGGACTGAGGCTGATAGCAAGAAAGCAAAATTTGATTGGATTGTTAAAAATATTATAACCTCTGCTTTGAGTTGTGATGAGTTTTCTAGGGTATCACAATGCACTTCAGCAAAGGAGATGTGGGATATCCTTGAAGTCACACATGAAGGAACTAATGATGTAAAGAGGGCAAGAAAGCATGCTCTCATCCAAGAGTATGAATTATTCAGAATGCAGAAAGGGGAGACAATATCTGATGTGCATAAAAGATTTTCCCACATTGTGAACCACTTGATGAGCCTTGGAAAGAACTTTGACAAAGAGGAGCTGAACATAAAGATCTTTGTAGGCAAAGATCACTGCTATTTCTGAGTCAAAGGATTTAACATCCATGACAGCAGCTTCTTTGTTTGGTAAGCTAAGGAAGCATGAGCTTGAGATGAATACGTTGGTTGTCCAAGAAAGTGATGACAAACACAACAAGGGTATTGCACTTAATGTTGCCAACCAGAAAAGGCAACAAGACTCCAGTGATAGTGATGAAGACATTATGAGCTTGATGTCAAGGAATTTTAGCAAATTCTTGAAAAATAATAAAGACCAATCTTCAAAGAGGTACAATTCTAATAAGCTAAATGACTTTAATCCTAACAAATATACTTGTTATGTCTGTGGTAAATAGGGACATATCAAAGTTGAATGTCCTAACAATGAGAGCAAGGAAAAGGCTGATTTCAAAGGAGAAAGGAGAGGAAAAACCAAGAAGGCATACATAGTTTGGGATGATAATGAGATATCCTCCTCCAGCTCTTGAAAAGATGAAGAAGCAAATCTATGCTTGAAAGCATCAACATCAAGCAATGTAAGCTCATCCTCATCAATCAAAGGTAACAACTATTACCAATTACTTTAAGCTTTCAATGAAACACATAAAGAAGCTAATAGATTGGCTCTCTTGAACAATCGGTTGAAAGGATTGAACAACTGGCTTGAAAACAGAGTTAAAACACTGGAAGAAAAATTAGAAAAATCTAAAGTAGATTTTGAAAACCTGAATTTGATTTATAAAAATTCTGCTTGCCTGTGTGACTCTAGTTTTTGTGAAAACTATGAATCCCTTGAAAAGAAGGTCCACTACCTTGTGAAAATTGTGGATAAGCTTACAATTGGAAAATCAAACTTTGAGAATGTTCTTGCATCTCAAAATTGTGTCTTTGGAAAAGCAGGCTTATGATTTTATCCACGAAGCAAAGAGAATGGGATTTCAAAACCTTTTTCATCAGTGTCAGAAAATTAACCGATTAAAAGAACGAAACAACCGGTTGTTACATGCTTTTACTGTATGAAAAGAGGTCATTTTATTAGATTTTGCAGGTTTCGTAAATCTCTTGTTTCTAAAGGTATCTTTAAATGGATTCCAAGAAATTTTGATGGTTCTAAAGATAAATCTAACATGAAAGGTCCCAAGTTCTTTAAGGGATCAAATCTTGTGATTTGATAAGCTTTCTTTCGCAGATTTTTGCCTCCACATGAAGGATCTGTAGAATCAGGATCTCATGGATGCAAATAAGCAAGACAATGCCTTGTTCTGATATTATGTACTGCTTCATATGTGTTCTTTAAAATCTTGAAGAATAACTCTTTGTTCTTCCTATAGTGAACATTTGATTCTAAATCCAATTCTGAATTTTCATTATTTTTTTTCTGGATTATGTTTGTTTTGTATTCCTTTTGTTTCAATACAAAAATAAAAAATGTGCTTTAATCTGGATTCATGTATGTTCAAGTCTGTTAAAAGCATTTGGTTTTTCAAACTTCTTTAAGCTGTTGTAGAAATTCAACCGATTGTTTCTACGAAACAATTGATTATTTTAGCCCTGTCACCACTGATCAAATATGTTTTAAATTTCTATGCTTTGATTAGTTGTTCTGTTCAAACCTAGTGACTTTTGTGGTCAACAATGCTTTAATTACAACCTTGAATACAAATTCTCTTTGCAATAACTACTCTTCATGAAATAGATTCCTCTAAGCATTAGAAATTAAAATTGCTTTTAAGTTTGGTCAAATCAGCATGTGTTTTCTCTGCTTTCTGTTATGTCTGACAAAACTGCTTTATGGTTCTAATTTGATTCCTTTTCAGTTTTGAATACAACCCATTAAATGCTAACTTTGATTAAGTGTTATGGTTATATATGTGAGGCCATTAGTTGCTATTATTCACCAAGAACAATTTGTTTTTCTTCTCTCTGCACTAAATTTGTTTCTGCAGTGTGCTCTCATCTTTTCTCTCTAAACCATGGCATCAACTCCTCCATCCTCTAAGAGAATGAAGACAAAGGTAGTAAGGAGTGGTGGAAAACTAGAAGGCTAGTTTTCAGGAGAATCAAAACTGATAGAAAAATACCTACATGAAACCAGTAGGAAGATTGTTAACACTCCAAAGCTTGTCTCTTTCACCTAGATGAAGCAACAAAATCTGACTGTGGTGAGGAGTCTTCTAAAGGAGCAAAGGCTGAAGAGATCCTTGAGCTTTCTGGAAACATCTACCCAAATTTGGTGAAGGTATTCTACACAAACCTTCAATTCAAAGGTGACACTCTCAACTCTCATGTGAAGGGGGTGGATATTGTAATCACCAATGATGTGTGGTCTGCTATAACTGGGCTGAAGTTTTCTGGATTAAGAATAAACAAAGGTAATCTTAGAGTGATTTAAGAATTCAATAAAATGCAATTATACAAGAATTGTCTCAAGAATCTTTTCTGAAAGGTGAGAATTTTTCTATGGGAGGATTGAAGCTTGATGAAAGGCTCATTGCCTTCATTGTGTCCTACATTGTCACACCAAGGGGGAACAATCATTCTACTCTCTCTGAAGAAGACTTGTTGTTAATCTACTGCATCATGAATAAAGTGAAGCTCAACTAGATTCACATCTTCAAAGACCATATGCAAAAGGATATAAGGTTAAGTGACTTCCACTATCCCTATGCCATTTTGATTTCTAAATTTCTACATTATTTTGAAGTAGATATTGAAGAAGAATTGGCTAAGATTGTAAAGCCTTCAAGTGAGATCAATAGTGGTTCCCTGAGCAAAATGGGGTTTACCAAGATTGGTGGAAGGTAGGTAAGCAAGGATGGTGATCAAGTTGGCTCAAGTGGAACTCATGATGAAGAAGAGACTGAAGTTACAACAAATCTAGAAGAACCTGTTGTTGAGACTCATGGAGTTTTTCCAAGTACTGATCACATGGGAGAAAGGATGACTTCAATGTCTCCTTTTGAGAGGCTCATGGTAAACCGTCTAGATAGCTTTGTTGAGAACCATAGAAATCTTCATGAGCTGTGTGAATCAAGGTTTCAACCTATAGATTCAAGGTTCCAGACCTTGGATGAACAAATTGAAGAGGTTCAGAACCAACTCCTTGACCTGCAATATGGAAGGAATGACTGAAGCAAGCCTAGGGCCTTCATTTAAATTATTGGTTCACTTTTTTGAACAATTTATTTTCTTTTTTGTTGTTTTTTAATCCTTCTATCTTTCTATTTTTGAAGACAAATAGGGGGAGAAGTAAACTGCTTTGGGTTGTAATGTTCTAATATTTGCATCTGCATCTGTTTTACACTTTTCATTAAACATTGCTATAACTGGTTTTTGATTTGATATAAAACTCTGATACAAATTTTAACCGATTGTTTTTTTGTGCTGCTCCTATGCATGTTTGACTGGTTTCTCACATTGATTTGGATGATGTTCCTCATTGGAAATCACCTAGTGGAAAGTAGTTTGTGCCTGATTAACGGAATAGATTATCTTGTACTTCTCTGTTTGCTTGTGAATGCAGGTTAAACAAGATTCTAAACAAGAACATTCCAAAAAGCACCCCAAGGATTTGTCTCCATCAAATAGAGGGAAATTTTAGAACATGGAAGCTTTGATGATCCAAATCTGTGTTGAAGGTTGATGTTGTGCTGCTTTTGGTTAAGAGCTTAGTCTAGGGTGTTTAGAATTCTTGTAAAGATCATTCCTAGTCCTTTACACAAGCTGGTTCAATCTATTTTAAAAGAGAAAAGTGTTTATCTAAGCAAAGAGGAAAACAACTGGTTGAAACCATGATATAATCGGTAGTTTGTCTCTTAGCTTAGCTGAAGGTTTTCAAAACTGTTTTTGACTTGGTTGACTAACTGTCTAACCAATTCAACCGGTTAAAACGACATTTCAACCAGTTGATTCTCACATATTATAACAGCTTTTCAAAAACCTGTTAAATCAGTTTTCAGTTGGATTAAAACTGTTTTGGCTCATGATTAACTGCCTAAAACGGCTAGTTTTAAGAGCTATAAATATGGCTTCTCTTTGAATTTCAAAAAACAATAAGTATACACAAGAAAGTGAGATTGACACTGTTTTTGAGAAGAGATTCAAATCAAAGTTTTGCAAGATTGCTAAGTAGTTGTGAATTGGTTCAATATCTGATCTTAGGAGCTCTGTGATTCCTGTAAATCCAGGTGTAATTTGTTCCTTTCTGATTCTTGTAATAGTTCTTTTTTCTGTAATTGTGAAGTGTGTAAACCAGTAAGGTCAGAGGGTGTTCCGACTAAGGTTGTGTGTAGGCAAAGAGGGTGAGTGGTTTTGTGGTATCAAGATCACCTCTTTGTGGTGTTGTGTATTGTAATTTGTGATTGGTTACTAGTGGAAACCTAGTGGTTATTCTGGGGACTGGATGTAGCTCAGGGTTGAGTGAACTAGTATAAATTGGTTGTGTAATCTCTCTCTCTCTCTCACTCCTTATACTATTTGATTTAATTTTGTTATTGTTGTTGCCATAAACAACCGGTTAAAACGAAGTTTCAACCGATTGAAATTCTGCAAACAGTTTCAATTACCTTGTTTGATGGGCTTTCTTGATTACTTCTTCTGTGATTATTGTTAAAACTTCATTCTTATCCAATCTTTTCGAAAATCTTTTGACAAACAATTCACCCCCTCTTGTTTAGGCCATTAATTCTAACAAATTTAAGACTGTTATAACTGGGTGGTTGGAAAAGGGAGAGATATTTTGTTATGGGAAGACGACTGGGTAGGATCTGGAGTCTTGAAAAATAGATTCTCGAGGTTGTTTTCTCTGTTTGACAATAAGGAGGCAAAGTTAAGCGACTACGGAGTTTGGGTCAATAATGTTTGGCAGTGGAACTTAACTTAGAGAAGGGAGTTTTTTTCTTGGGAAGAGTCTCAGGTATGCCAGTTGTTTGAGGTTGTATCCTATAAGAGTCTCGCCTTGGAGACTAAGGAAAGATGGGTTTGGAAGGGTTGCAAATCTGCAGAGTTTTCTGTCAAGTCTGCTTACTGTTTATTAATGGGAGAGGAAGCAGATGATTGTTTGAGGATGTACAACTTTTTCTAGAGGATTAAGGCTCTTCCTTCAGCTCATGTCACTGCTTGAAGGGTGATTAAAAACGAGATTGCTACCATGGTCAACCTGGAGAGATGAGGGGTTCAAGTTGAGAGCAATCTTTGTTGTTTGTGTAGGGTGTCAGAGAAGTTGACAAGTCATCTGTTCTTCAGTTGCAGAGTCGCCTGGCTAGCTTGGAATCTTTGTTTCACTTGGTTAAGAGTGAGTTCAATAAATCTTCTCTGTCCTGGGTCACATTTCGAGCAATTTATAATTCTTGATGCAAGCACCTCAGTTAATCTTATTTTGGGTAATGTTTGGATTGCATTGGTAAACGAGATTTGGAGGCATAGGAATAATTGTTTATTCAACGGAGGAGTGGTAGACTATTCTAAAGTCTTCTCCTTGGCACAGGTTAAAGGTTTGTTCTTGGATCTCGTCAAAGGTACTTTCAATGAGTTTCTCGTTCTTTGATTGGTGTCTAGAATCCATGATATGTATGTACTCAATTAATAGTTGTTGATAGGATTGCAGGTTGGTCTTTGAATTTTAAGTCGTTTTTTAGCTAGTTGTTGTAGGATAGGCAATTGAAGTTTTCTTGAGGTGTATGTCTCTATTGCTTTGTAAGAGGGTGTGACCACCCCTAAAGTGGACCACATTTATTATATCTTTTCTTGCTAATAATATATATATATATATATATATATATAAATCTTTTATACAAAGGATATGTTAAGTTGATCTAATTAAGATTGCCAAAACTTCATCACAATTTTATTTAAAAGAGAATGTTTAATATTAGGAAGCCAAAAGTTTAAATTTAAATCAACCTCAAAAGTAAGTTTGTAAGATGAGATTTATACATGTATCAATTTGTTTAGATTGTTGGAAGTGGTTTTGTATTTCTTTGCATCAATTTGGTCCAGTTCCTTATGTTTTTTTTTTATTATTTAATAGATTACTTCATGTGATGATCAATGATGGTTAAGGTCTGAGTGTCAGTCTAGCTGAAATGTCAAAATTTTATAGTGATATTTATCATGGGTTTTATAAAAATAATACCTACATACACTATAAGAAGAACATTAAATAGAAACCAATTTTAGAGACAAAAAATAATTTGTTGTTATATTAACTAAATTAGATATTATATTAGAGACTACAAAAATTATTGGTAACTAAAACCTATGTAGCTAATTAGATACCAATTTAGAAACTATTTATCAATAATAGAAACTAATTTAGATATCAATTATTTTTTTAGTCTCTAAAATAGTATCTAATTTAATCAAATATCACAACTAATTATTTTTAGTCTCTAAAGTTAGTTTCTATTTAATGATTTTCTAGTAGTGCTAACTAAATAGCTTAGTCATAACATTAAACCATAGTTACTACTCAATATCACACCAGAAGAATATTTTATATGTTCCTTGCAACTGATTTAGAAATATTTGACTTTATCTCTAATAAATGTAAGATCAAGTTTATATTCACTTATATAAGGTACATTTCTTTATTGTAGATAAGAAAAACAACTAATTATATCTTTAACTTAGTATTAATTTTTATTTTTTTTATAGACCAAGAATGAATAAAATTAAAGGAGTATTTAAGGGATAATTCAACTAGAAAAAAAATTATGGCTAATGAGCCACCAATCTCAAAAACAATCAAATAATCTCCTAATAAAAACTACTTACACAGATAATTAAGTCACCCTTCCAATCAAAAAAATTTCCACAAACAAACTTAAGACAACCATCCTGTAAAATATCCACCAAAAAACCAGTTAAAATATAGGATCCATCGGTTTTATAGAAGCACCCAGACCAATCCATAAAACAGGTTATGCTCGAAGTTGTCGTGCCAACTAGTGTTTCAAGATGTTAGCAGTAACATATCCAAGGCGCTTTGTCCCTCATTCTATCCAACTAATTCATCTTAGATATTTTAACACCATTAAGCCACTCAATTCAAATATCGTTCATTTAGTGTTCCCACAGTTTTATTCTAAAATATATGTAAGTTGATTGAGGAGAAAGTGTTGATAAATTATTTTTAATCACAAATTTGAAATGATGTGAAATATGTTACACGTTTTGGAAGAGTAACATTGTGAGTGGGGACATAAATTAGATAATACAAGGTAGGAAGTCGTTGTCACGTGGTGAAATGGCGAGAGACTTCTATAAGGTGACTACAGCTATTCTGAAAATGATTGACAAAGAGATCTCAAACCCTAAAGCTTTTGGCAGACAAGTGCCTGCGTTGATGGCAAATCGCTACTCATATTGTGCATGCCATGCGTCCAAAACACACCTAATTTACTCCTCCTTTATCATGCTTTTACACAAATTCCTACTTCCACATCAGTGTTATGCCAAGAGGACCATTTTCACATTCAAAGTCTCTGGACTCAAATTTAAGTTGTGATAGCGATAAGGTATCCTCGTGCTTCCAACTTTTAAGTCTTCATAACAAAACTTTAGCCATCACAAATCTAACCAATTTATTTTATTTGTTGGCACATCACATGCCTATATGATCAAAACTCATGTAGCTATCTCTTACTCTTCAACATCAAACATATATTCTGCGAATCTCTTTGTCCCGTGCTCAGATTTGCCAGAATCTGTCCAAAATAAATATTACAGAGGGTACTTTTGCTAAAACAATGGATCAAATATCTGATACTGGTTTAATCTTCTACTTCATGAAGTGGCTGTATGAATACTGAATGAGGATAGGGTCACTTCTTTCTTTGACTCAAGTCACTGAGCAACAAGTGTCCCCAACTATGCTAATTCTTAAGTGGAGAGTTAAACTTGTTCATGATCATGATCATTATCATGTGTAGCTAGAGACAATGACAAACACCACTCTTTGATAGCGAACCTGAAGAGACCTCAAGATGTGAAGTTAAGGAACTTTCAAGCATATTTATTGGCTTTGTGTGGTTATTCTAGTTAATTATAGACAAAGGTAGTTGGGATCACATGAGATATGTCAATAATGCTTACTTTTAACACATTCTTTATTGTCTAACATTTATCAAATGTTCTCATCAAACTTCAGTCTCGTTTCTTATTTAACGAGTAAAATTTGATGGGATGCAATGTTCACTTGATGATAAAACTTGAAGAGAAAGAGAAGAATGATATTCGAATATGGTGCTTACAAAAACTAACATTAAGTTTAATAGTTGTTTTTGTCTTATTATTATAACAATCCCTTTTATTTTTCAATTTTGCTTTACTATTTTAAGTTTTTTAATTGGATTTTTCTTAAATGAATCTCTTTTATGACCATGTTACTATAATAACACATGTTATGTGTTATGCTTCTAGATAAGTAATATGATGGGATGTGACACTTGATTACCTGATGTGTTAATATGTTCTACACTTGCTAAGACCTTATACTGACACAAAGATTATGCAGTATAATAACATAGGGTACAGTAGCAAGAATTGATATAATACAAGGACGAAATTCGAAATTCAAAGGGCTAAACTTCGTCATGGGGCTAGGGCTGAAAACCTCTTTGGCCATGAAAATGCATTTGATGGAGTTCTAATGACACAGAAAGTGTAGGCCACACTAAACACCATGCAGATATGTGTAAAAGTTTAGATTTTAGTAGTTATATGCATCCTAAGCATAAGTAACCCTGTTGTTTTGTGCAAAGAGCATTACAGGGGAGAAAATGCTAATTAAATTAGCAAGTGGAAAAACACAAAAATTATGGTAGTATGGTTAAGCTAGAGAGGAGACAAGTTAGCAGGAATTTTATTATTTCCATTTGAATACACCAGTTGTAGTAATAAAATTATTTTCATTAAAAATGATAAATTATATAATGATTTAGTGTTCTATATAGCACTATTTGGGATTTGGGTACATGATCCAACATCGAATATGATTTACACCTTGTTTCACATGCTATCTTATCTTGTAGGAAGCTTAACCTATAGCCTTCTTCTCTTTTCTGTCATTATTTGCATATCCCATGTGTGGCCACTATGTGTTGCTAAAGTTCATGAAGGTGAGGGTGGTGGGGAGGCAAAATTTTCAAGAACAAAATTATGCAATTCTATCGTACTTGGCTAGGGTTTTGTTGTTGGTGATATGTAGCTCCAACTTTTTGCCACAATAACTATTCGATTATCATACCACATCAATATGTTTTGGATGGAACAAGTGTGTCTCGATTCACGGAGGGATGCTGCGACACATACTCTAAGCTAATACAAAACTATTATTTTCAAGAGAATATTGAGGTGTATAAGATTATTTAGAAATCATTAAGTAAAATTACCATCATTTTTCCATCTCTTGATCTTGAAGAGGAAGCATAATGAAGTGTGGAATGAGATATGACTAGCATAGTATGAGAGGTATGGAATCATAGAAATAATATTGTTTTTAAATAGGGAAGGTTAATATGACTGAAATGTGGTGATTGACTTAATTAAATATAAGGGTGTGGAAAAAAAGAGTGAATTTATCATATCTTGAATGGTGTCAATGTCCAATTTTGTGTCTTAAATATTTGTAGCAACCATTTCTATTATTTGTCTATTGAATCGATTATTTAAGTTAGGATGAGATTTCTTCATATTTTGTATATGGTGTGAATAGATGCTGCACAAAGGTAGGAGGTGTTTTGTGTTGCAAGTCTATATTGTAGGTTCTCTTTTTTTTTTCTAATGAACTTTCGAAGATGACCAATGACTCCTCTACTATGTTTTTGCTCTCCGCAAGGTATTTGAGGCTAATGATGCTACAATTTTTCTAGTTACACACAATTTTGTTAGGCTACTTGGTGATGTTTAAGCAAAGTGTACAATGGGGTTTGTCTGTGTGAAGATCTTATCATTATGTATGCATACTCAACTCCATCTACCTCAATGCGTGCTTCCTGTCATATTTGTTGTAATTGGCTTCTTTGGTTGTATGGAACTGTAAATGAGAGAATATGTTGACCATATCGTTTTACTTTATGCTTTAATACACTTTGTCTTAGGGTAGTTTGGAATGGATTACATAGTTGAGGAGAGCTTTTGGATTGCAGTATGGTCATAGTATACATTTTTTTTATCAGTAAAGAATTAATAAATTAAAATGGAACACTTCAGGGGTGTCCCAACCCATATACAAAAAAACCAGAAACAATTACCATGAAGAGGTGATTGTTATGAGGTATACATACTCTACCAACAAAAAACAAACCAAGTCTACAAAATTGGCCTAACATTGGTTAGAGCCTTTCATACATATAACTCTTATACAGAACCACCAGAGCATTTTATTCTGCATAAAATCTTGTTGTTGCTCCTTCTTTGTAGCTCTACAACAAAACCATTTTGACATCTTCAACCCTGTACAAGACAAGTTGACAATGATGCTACTTGCGAAAATTCCCTGCCTATCTGCATCTGGTGGTTCATCAAAATAATAAGCCAACATGTTAAGTGTTGTCCACTACTGCGCCTTCTAGCTACCTGCACCCTTCAATCTTGAATTCCTCCATGGTTTCCTAGAGAACCATCAACTACAGATTTGTTGTCTCATGTTCCACTCACCTAAATAGCAATGAAAGATAATAGGATTACTCTATATATGCACCACTTTGACATATTTATACCCGAAACTCTTGTTGTCACCTAGAGGTAAGACATAGACCAGGAATCGCTCTTACATTGCAGTGGTCCCATACCTTTACAACCACAACAACCCTCCTTTGTCTCTTGATGTGAGTTGATTTTAGGATTGCACATTTTAATTGGTTGCTCTTGTTTATGATTTTGAGATTAGCAATCTAAAGTGAGAACCCTAAGAAGATTCTCACTGGACACGAACTTAACCAAGTGGTTAAGTAAGTGTGAAGGTTCACTTCAGAAAGGAAAAGAGAAAAACATAAGAATATGGTGTGGATGATGCAATGGCGGAAATTAAAGAGCATAAAATGAAGCAAGGAATGAAGAAGATGACCGAATGGAAAAAGACACAAACAAGAACATAATGAAGAAAGTAAAAGGCGAAATGAAAAGGAATGGAAAAGATGAGATGAAGAAAGCTTATGGAGATTGGGAAAGATGAACACGTCACTTGGAGGGTGGGAACTCCAAGATAAATGAGGAAGAGCCACCACTTGAAATGCTCACACACTCAAGATAAGACCTTAATTCATTTAGGAGACAAAGCTCATTAATCACTCAAGCAGAGTTTCTTTACTATATTCAAAATCTAGGTGAAAATACATGAGGCAAGACACCCTGTTTATAGGAAGAGGTGCCTTGGCGTGGGCAAGATGGGTGAAAGGTAGAAATGGCAAGGGAGAGGAGTTGCCTAGGGTGTTGACCATGGTCAAAACTGCACCTTTAGGCATAGCTTCTAGAAGGTAGGTTAAAAACCATAATTCTATGTGCCTTGTCTTGAAAAAGTGGGCTTGGTACAAGCTCATTTCTCTAAGTACACTCCTTTTTATGCTTTGTGAACCTACTCTAGCCTATTTTGCTATTTGGACCCTAAAAGTGAGCCTAAATTATTTACAAACATGTTTTTGTCTTTTAAGAAGACTAGAAGAAAGAATAGTTGATGTTCTAGTCTATGCCAAGTTCTTCTTTTAGTGAGGTTCGTCTGATATTTGGTGGGGTCTTGACTTGATTGCTGAGATGACTGCTCACAGTGTGAATTGTCTCTTGAGTCCTTGGTCATCTTCTTGGCTACTTGGATTGTATCATGCCCCCCAAGTTGGAGAGAATTCGACCTGTATCATGCCCCCCAAGTTGGAGAGAATTCAACCTCGAATTTAAAACTCCTGCAAATAACATATTCAGTTTGTTCACATATAAAATATTGCGAGGTCGGATATGTGAAGTAATCTTATGTTCATGAAGCTTTGGAAGTTCATATAGGTAAGTTCTAGATACAAGCCATTTTTGGAAAGAATGTTTGGGGAAGAAATGACTTTTTGAAGATACTCTTAGAAGGTGAGAACCTTTAGGAGGTGTTTGAATTGCATCCCAAAACTTCTTTGACCAAGATGCCAAGTATTTAGAAAAGAAAAAGACAAGGAAGAAGAACACCTTAGAGGTGCATTGTGTTCCGGAACGGGTCAACATGATTGTTTTTGCAGGGTAAGGTGAGATATTGTGACCCGGTTTATCTTTTCTTTCTTTATCTTTTTCATTTTCTCTTTTGTTTTTTGATCCTCATGAACTTTTTTGGGAAAGATGGGTTTTAAGATAACTTTATGCCCTTGGAAGTTGAAAGACATTTTATTGGTATGGCCATCGTATAAAACTTATTTATCATATTGTCAAGGCCTTCCCAATAGAATATGTGTTGCTTCTATTGGCACAACATCACATAAAATCTCATCTTTATACTTTTCTATAGCAAAAGTTATGAGGAGATTTCACCTTCGGCACTATACCATTGTAGTTTATAGGGCTTTGTATGAAATATAGTGGGTAATCCAAGCTTCTCCACTACTATTGTACTTGTCATATTAGCAGAATTACCCTCATCTATTAACGTGGAACATAACTTGTTGTTGATAAGACAGCGGGTGTGGAAAATATTTTCTCTTTGGGTGTCGTCCAAAGGTTTTGGAATTGTCCCCAACATTTGCCTTATCACCAATAAGTCAACTTCACAAGGTATCTCACATTCATTTTCACTAGGGTTTTTGAAGGGGAAGGGGAGTTAGACCTAGAAGATTGATCACTATGGTCACTTATTACTTGCCCCCC
>Ga0123342_1006139_pt1 | contig 16864 bp, 8 predicted proteins | sample Turbeawhitnodule_FD_89960 | JGI IMG/M metagenome (GOLD analysis project Ga0123342, IMG submission 89960) | Root nodule microbial communities of legume samples collected from Mexico - Turtle bean Mexico white nodule | ecosystem: Host-associated > Plants > Roots > Nodule | place: Mexico: Nepantla... | reverse complement strand
TGTAAATTGTATTTCTATAAATCCTAATCATGTATTAGGAATGTTTTTGAAAAACTCCAAGTTTGTATAGAAACTGGTAGAACTTTTATTGTAATAGTTATATGTATTTTCCGGGGTGTTACAATCAACGTGATTATAATTATCACTTCATGTTATTACTTAAGGATTACTTAAGTATAGAAATTAAAATAAATAAATAAAAAGTTTGCGTCGATTAAAATTTTGATTAGAAACTAAAAATATTGAAAGGTTTAAGGATAACAAACAAATCCTAAATATGGGCAATAACACATTCTATTCTTTGTTTCTTATCTTAATTATTTTTTAACAATAAATATTAAATTCATAATTAATTAGAGTGGAACCAGATTTAGTAGAACATCACACAAAAGTATTTTAATTTGAAACTGCACTCAATCTACTACTAAAATGATAAAAAGTCTTTTGCAAAATAAAAAAAAATAGTGTGGTTAAAAAAAATATTTCCAAAACTTTTTTTTCAGATTACATTTTCGGATTTGGATGTATGAAATATATTTTTGATTTTTGGAAAAAAATTTGGAATGTATTTTTAGATTTTGTGTTCTGATTTTTATTTTCAAAATATATTTTTTTGCATTTTGGATTTTTTCTTCTGGAACAAGATTTTAATTTTTAATTTTAATTTTTTTAAATTATAAATAGAGAATAATTTTGATAATTTTGAAAAATGATAGGATGGAGATTAAAATTGATATGGTGAAAGGAAGGAAGAAAGATTAAAAAGCAAAGAAGTTGTAGAAAACAGTTATGAAGGTTTCGTACCATTTTAATGTCTTTTAATGTCACACACTAAAAGTTTATTTCTATAATATGGCCATGTAAAAATTTTTAACGTCTATCACAATTTGAAAAATAATTTTGAGAGTTATATGTTTCAGAAAAAAAAAATCATTTTTATTGTATTTTTTATATTTTTATTTTCATGAAAAAAGGTTATGTGAAAAAATTAATTAATGGTCGTAGTTACATTATTGGTTAACCCATAATGTTATCACACACTACCAATGATATCAGATTATGAAAATTCAAAGACCACATTTCTTTGTAAAATTAAGTATTTAATTTTCTCTATACTGTTTCTCTAATTTTTTTTATTCTATTTTAAATGACTTTCACCAACACATCTTTTTAAATAATTAGCTTATACTATCTTTTTAGATTTTTTTCTTTGCAAATTAAGTTCCTACAATTTTAATTACATAATTATATAATTTTGATATATTATTATTAACTTCAAATTTATCATCATTTAATTAAAATACAGACCCAATCGGATAATAAAGTGTTATATCAGTATTTTCATTAAAACTTAAATATCAAATTAATGAATAAAATATCAAATTATAAAAATATTAAAAGTTAAATTCGTGAAAGTAAAACATCAAAATTACACAATTGAAAAATAAAAAAATTAATTCATGAAAGAGAATAAAGAAACTAAATTTGCAAAATCTCTCTCTCTCTCTCTCTCTCTCTCTCTCTATATATATATATATATATATATATTTATATACACATTCATATGTTCTATTTTATCTATGTGGCTACTAATATTAGTTTTCTCCTACACTCGTAGTTATATTTTTAAATATATATAAAAATATATTATTTTGGTACATGCAATTTGTATGTTTTATTTTACCAGTGTAGCTACAATTACTGTTTTTCTTCCACGATTTTATTTATACATTTCAAATAAATAAATCCTATAATACCACAACACATAATAAAACATTAATTATTTTTGTGTAATTATCATTATTTTTTAACAAAATTATAGAGTTAATAATACTAATAATATTATTTGAGAAGCCTGAGCTCAACAATATAATGCTTTAGAAGTAACAAGTAACAAGATAAAATTGAAAATAAAATAAATTTATACATAAGTAAAAATTTAAAAATAAAATTGAAGGATGAAAATGATGAAAAAAATAAGAATAAATCGTTTTATTTATTAGGTGTTGATATAATCAAACAAATGAAACGAAAACTAACCTAAAAACCATGAAAATATTGAATTCTAAATTACTTTATTCTACGATTTACACGTAAAAAAAAAAAAATCTTAACCTTCAGTTGTGTTTATAGTGAAACCCCAAAAACTTTTATTTCTGAATCAAATAAAAAACCATTTCTCTTTATTTAATTTATAATTTTTTCGAGGAAATAACAAAATTATCCCTTGACTATGTTATCAAATTGCACCGTTAATATTTTTGTTTTTTAAATGATAAACAATAATGATACATTAATAAATTTAATATTTTATACCTCCACATTATAACTCACAATATTATTATTTTAATATTTTTATATTATTTAATTATAATTTTACTTTTTATTATATATATTTATTTTTAAACCTACAGCAATAATAAAACCATAGTAACTTCAAGATTCTCGAACTATCATTTTCTAATATTTTCCAATAATAATAAAGTAGATATAATATATGTACTAAGGGAACAACTTAGTGAAAGAAAAAAAATACTTATATGTCAGATTCTCTATCACATCATACAAATTAGAAATCCAGAAAATTCTATTGCTTATAGTTTCTCGCTGACGAAAGAATTAATGAAAACTTAACCGTCACCAAATTTTCTCACTGTAAAAAACACAAAGCAATTAGTTATACAATCAAGACAAGAACGAACGATTGAATCACCTGCCGTGGAAAGCCAGCGGAACGAGCTCCGACAATGGCGTCGGTGACGGTGACGGCAACGGCGAAGGCACCGGAGAGTTCCGGCAGAGCGGACACGTGGCACTCATCTTCAGCCACACGTCCACGCAGTCCGCGTGGAAGCAGTGGTGGCAGCTCGGAACGCAGCGGACGGTGTCCTTGGGAAGGTACTCGCAGAGGCAGATGGCGCAGGGGCCACTGTCGGGCCTGGGGAGGCGGACGCTCTCTCCGACCACGATCTTCGGGTAGGCCTCGATGGCGGGCTTTTCCAGGCCCAGGACGACGGGCCCGGGCCCACCGGAGTCGTGAATGCTGTTATTTTGTTCCGTTTGGTCGTAGTAAGTATTGTGGCGAGAGCGAGGCGAGTTTGATTTGAAGCGGACGCAGGCGTAGGAGGCGAGCATGATGGAGGAGATGAGGACGAGGATGCTGACGGCGATGGCAATGCCGTAGCCGAGACCAACGGCGGCAGTAGTGGTGACGGTGGCGGAGGGTGGCGGAGACGCCGCGAACATGAGAGAGAATGCGGAAAAGTTTGGTTATGAAGAGTATTGGGAAGAGAGTGTTAATTGAAAGAGTGAGAGAGTTGAATTGCGTGATCAGAAGCGCAATTCCGCGGGAAAAATTAAATGACTTCGGACACTGAGACATTGACATTTCATTATAATAAAACCCTAATCTAGAAATTTATTAAATATATTATTTGATAATTTTTTTAATTAGATACAAAAATTTATGCCATCTTTTAATTAAATATTTTTTTTATCAAATAACAACAACCTTGGTAGAAACTCATATATATATATATATATATATCATGATTTTTGTAAGTTTCATTTTTCTATGTTAAAGTATTAACTTGAACTCTAATTTTATAAAGTAATTTTAGTTTAATGCTATGAAATATTGATGTTGATATATTAAATTTGATTAGCATATGATGCTCTTGTTATTATTAATTTAACATGTAGTTTATAGGTAAATATTAATTTATTTTAATTTTTTCGTATTTTTTCATTTAAGAAATAAGTTTTTAAAAATATTTACTCCTAGAAATATCATAAAATAGATTAAAGTTAGAATCAAAATGAGTTTGAATATTATAAATTGTTGTTTCCAAAAAAAAAAAAAAAATACAATGCACCAAATAAAATGTAATATACACTTAATATGAAACATGTTAGGTTATGCTTCTGGCTCGATGTTTAGTCATTTATGGATCGTTTTTCGACTTATGTATCTAACATTATGAGAGAGTATAATTCAAGGATCTCAATCAATTAACTTTAAGTACTATCAACTCCTATTTCATATTGTACTCATTTTATTTATGTTCTTACTGACTTGAGCGTCGGAGGAGGAACCCCTATCGTTTTTCGAAGGTTTAATCACTTGAAGGGAGACAGTAGACCTATCAGTAGGATTCGAACCCAGATGAAGTTCTGACCATCTGTCAGAGAAAAAAGAACAAGTGGCTCTTGCAGGATTCCCAAGAAATTCTTCGATTTCTTCCGGAAGCAGATGATTATTCATCTGCTTCTCACGTTCCATGAATAGTCGGCACATTGAGGAATATCCAAAAAGGTTTTTAAGGAATCACTATGATTCTATCTCTGTTCGTTCCGTTTGAAAGAGCCACTGCTTTATCTCTCCATCGAATCAAATTAGCCAAACGTGTATGTTCATGAGCCCATGCCAAAGTTTCAATCAATTCCTGCCAGACCACCATTAGAAGCTCATCCAGATGCCGACCGACCTCAAGTTGACTAGAACAAAACATAATTATACTGTTTGAGAAAATATTGATAGGATTAATCATCATTTTATTTTTAAAAGATATCCCAAGACATCTCAAAAAATGAAAAACAAATATATGTATTTAAATTAATTTTGATCGTAATTTTTTTAATGAGATAAGATCTATTTCATACCGAAATACTTTATATATTATTAATTCTAAAAAATCACTAGCATATTAAATCTAGTTATTGAATTAAACCATTTTAATTTATAATATTATTTAGCATTCATTAATGATTTATTTGATGATAAAAATCAAAGTTAGGTGATCCTTTCAAATAGTATCTAATATCAACAAATAACACTTTTAAAAAGATGGTTAAAATATGTAAAATATATGTTATTTATCTATGTTAAATAGACATTAGTAATTCAAAATAATGTTTTCAAAATTCTTAAAGTACGAAAGATAAAGAAAAATATTTTTACATAGACTCAAATAAAAATAATATATTTTATTAAGACTAAAAACAATTATTTGAAAATTTGCCCAAAAAAGAAGTATATATCAAAATAAAAATGCATTCATTTTATAATTTTATAAAGAATAAAAAGGTATTTAAGTCTTTTTAAACTAATATTTTAAAAAATTAAAAACATGTTTAACCTTCTAATTTAAAATAAGATTATTTTAGAGAGTAAAGTAAATCATTGTAATTCTTTACTATTATAGTCAAATATTAAGTTTAGTTTACAAAGTATATTTTTACATTGTGAAATCATTATGTTTCAAGAACCTCCAAAAACTATTTCAAATTTTTGCTTTACTCAAATTAAGTAGAGAGTATTAAACATTATGTTTTGTGACTAGTTAAAAACACTAAATCACCCCTTTTGTTTTTTAATTTTTAATAATCTACTTCTTTTATTTTACTATTTTTATAAATTAAATTTTAATACTTTTAAACTAAATTAAATTTGAATACTTTTTTTTAAGGTATAGTCAATAGTTTAAATTAAGAAAATGACATTTTCACTATATGAAATTGCCATGATTTTTAATTTTTATGATTTAAAAAATAAAAATATCCTTCATCTAATATCACTAATAGATGAATGGTCCATTTATAACTAGTTTTTGGAAGAAGAATTAGAATCCTTAATTATACTTAATTATAGAAATTAGCAATCTAATTTTAACCCTAATAAAAAAAACAATTGAAATTGAAATTAATGTGTAGCATGCAGAAGCTGCCACTACCACCTTTTGTTTCATTGGCGGTGGAAAAGAAATTAGAAACCCTTCACCTTCTCATATACATATGTATATATAAAGTCCCATTTCCCTCGAAATTCTCAACCGTTACTCTCTCTTTCTCTCTATCTTCCTTTATCTTCATCGAACAACCTCTTCGCCGGCGGCGATATATCCGGCCGCCGCCTCGCGGTTCTCCTCCGAATATTCCGTTCAATGCTTCGTCAGCTTTTGTCCGTTCAGGTTCGTGTTTTGCATAATCTTCAATTTACTTTAGTTATTTCCTTATATTCAATGCTGTGTCCGCCTCCAATTTAGCCGTTCAGGTTCGTGTTTTGTGATCTTCATTTCTTTTGGTTCGTTCTTTATATTCGGTGCTGTGCCTAAATTATTCGTTCAGGTTTGTGTTCTATTGACCGTCAACTATTCTAATTGAAATTATCTTCAATGCTGCGTGTTTCGCTAAATTTTCTCTGTTTTTCTGGCGTTTTGAAATCTGCCTGGTGTTTGCCTTTTGTGATTACACCTTTCGATTTTTTCGGATGTGTTTTCAAATTTTCGTAAGCAGAGAGCTTAGCTTGTGGAATTAGGGGAATGTGAAGTGTTTTGTTTGTATGTGTGTTTCTGTGTCTATCGAGTTCTTCTTTGAGATTTGAGAAGGATGATGTAATGTTAGAAAATTGTTTGGACGTTAAGAATTAGGATAGAAATTAATCGACACACTTCTCGAAATCGTCTAATTCGATAAATTTTTGGCTTACCAGCTTGATGAATGCTTTTGTAGAGATTTTTTGTTGTTGATTGTGTGCCTTTTATCTACTCAATTTTCATATTTAAAAATTCCGAAGTTTATATTGATTTTTCCCTAATCTGTTGTTTTTTTTTGTAAGAATGGCACCTTGTCATTGGAGTGGTTATTATACAATTTAGGCCTTTTTTTTACATCTTTGCTACACGGAAAATTGAATGAGATACTTGCTCAATTTTTACCAATTTCATTGCAAAAAAAAGTCTCGGGATTAATTTTCTGATTTACATCAGTCTCGAATCATAAATGATTCTGTTTTGACTGACTGAAACACTTATCTGATTATTTATATATGCTTATTTCTCTAGTCCTCCATTCCTTTTTTTCTCTTATCTCTATCAAAGTATCTATTCACCGTGGAAGGAGCTTGGAAGGAGGAAGAATTTCTTGGATATCATTTTGGTGATTTAAACGTTTGTTTTTTCAACTACTTTTCCAGGTCTTGAATTCATAAATAAAGGAAACTTAATATTTTAAGTAAGTCTTTGCTGTACTCGACGTTTTGGAAGCTTTCACAATGAGTGCAGCTGAAGATCTTGTGAACAAAACAGAAGGTGGGAAAGAAAGCCAGGAAAACCACAGCACAGGTCCTACTGAAAATCCTGTAAAACATAATGATGCTTTTTTTGAAAATCCTGTAAATGACCATGCAACTGGTGGGGTAGAAAGACCTGTAAATTTCCTAACAGACATGGAACGAAATCCTACAAGTGAACAAGTGGGTATTGCAGGAAATATGGTAAACAACCTAGCAGGTGTTGCAGAAACTCCCGCAAAGGAACATGTAGCAGGTGGTGCAGAAAATTTTGTACCCAATGAAGCAGGTCTATCAGAAAGTGGTGTGAATTACCAAGCTGGTGGTGTAGAAAGTCCTATAAGCAACATTGTAGAAAGTCATACAAGCAACATTGTAGAAAGTCCTATAAACAACATTGTAGATGCTGCAGACATTTCTTTAAGCCACCAAGCAGATGCTACAAGAAACAGCAAAGAAAATGCTGTTGAAACCCCTGTAGCCTGCAAAGCAGATCGCCTTCCGGAAGAAGCACAGGAGATACTGAAATCATTGGCTAGTCACTGGGACGATGTACTTGATGAAAATGCATTGCAGGTGTTCCCTCTCAAAGGAGCAATGACGAATGAGGTATTCCAGATAAAGTGGCCAACTTTGACTGGAGAAACGTCACGAAAGGTTATTGTCAGAATTTATGGTGAGGGTGTGGACGTGTTCTTTGATAGGAGTCATGAGATTCAAACATTTGAATTTATGTCAAAGAGCGGGCAAGGTCCTCGTCTACTAGGACGATTTACTAATGGTCGTGTTGAAGAGTTTATCCATGCACGGGTAATTTGATCTCTTTTATAATTTTAGTGCTAATAATGGTACTCATGTAACTACCTTCGAGCAATCTGTTATTATTTGGTTCATGAATGTAAACTCTAGATTGAACGCATTGCACAACTTCTCTAATCTACATCCGCTTGTCATAATTTATCCTGCTACATAAACATGATATGTAAAAGTTAAACATTGTTTCTTTCTTTTTTTATTGACCTCTGTACACCAGTTAAAAACTAGACATGCTCACATATTTGATGGTGAATTTATCAGACATTAACAGCATCTGATCTACGTGATCCATCCATTTCTGCTCTTATAGCAGCCAAATTGAAGGATTTTCATGATTTAGATATGCCTGGAGAAAAGCAAGTCTACCTTTGGGATACATTGCGGTATGTGCTATTTGAACACCTGATCCAGCATCTCCATTAAAAGTGTACAGAAAGAAAGTTTATATATGTCGAAAAGGCAATAAGAGACCAGCTCTTTTATAAATTTTATTTAAATAATATTTAACACTTCCATATTTTAGTTACTACTAGGTGATTTCTCAAATATTTTTGTTACAATGTTTCAGAAATTGGCTTAGTGAAGCCAAACGTTTATCATCCCCTAAAGAAGTTGAAGCATTTTATTTGGACACAATAGACAAAGAAATCGCCATTTTGGAAAAGGAACTATCAGGCGCACACCAAATGATAGGATTTTGTCACAATGATTTACAATATGGTAACATAATGCTTGATGAAGAGACCAATTCTGTGACCATCATAGTGAGTTTCTGTTTGTGCTAGTTTATGGGGGAAATGATATATTATTTAATGTTTCAAGGGTGCTGCTCTGGAGAAATAAGTAGTTTTTCTATAGCAACAGAATTTCTGGCAATATCACTTTTTTTTCCTTATATGTTCATAAAGTGATTTTCTCAGTAGTAGCAATTTTTTTGCACTATAATATGTCTTGTGGACCCAGTTTATCGATATGTACCAAAAGTTATGGAAGAATTCTTTGCACAAGGTTACTGGCAATGGTTCAAAAGATTAAGTATGCTTTGTGTCTTGGTTTAAAAATTATTCCTACAAATGTGAATTCAGAATGTAATATTTTCATCTTTGATATTTGTTATGAGTTTTAAAATATTATTTCCAGTCTCAGAATATTGTTCATGCCTAAGAATGTAGTAATGCCTTATTCATTTTTTCCCATAGTGAGGGTTGGTAACTGGGAACTTTATATGCTCGTAGGAAAATGGGAAGTCATGTTCTAACTCAATTGTAACTTCTATTTCTACTTTTACTTTTTATATTATCATTTTTATATTATCATTTTGAATTGCAGAAATAAATGTATTTTTGAATTTACTCATGAATTATATTCCCGGTTGTAGTATTCCTAGGAATGCCATATACCTACCTTGAAATGAAACAAATGCCACCCTAGCCTTGATCAAAAGTGGAAGAAAAGGATCATTACGAAAGAATACCATAGTGATGATGGTATCTTAAATGTGGGTGCAAGACTTTGGGTGATAATAGTTATAGCTTGATAAATGTTACTGTTTCTTTATTACTCATGCTGTCTTCTATATCTCTTGGGAGAAAAGGGAATCTATTTAACAGATGACATGTATGATATGAGATTGTGAATGATGATATATATCTTGTATTTATCCTTTGTTTTTGTTTATTTATTTAAATATGGCTAAAGGTATGAGAAACTGGTTTATTCTTAGTTATATTTTTAAGGGACCAATGAACCATAGTCAGCAAATATGATTTATCGCCACCTTTTTGTAATAGGACTATGAATACGCAAGCTATAATCCAGTAGCATTTGATATAGCCAACCACTTCTGTGAGATGGCTGCTAACTATCATGCAGAAGAGCCTCATATCCTTGACTACAATAAATATCCTGGTATTGGGTCATGTGGATTTTTATTTAAACTTGTTTTCATTCATGTTATCATTTTCTGTGAAAAGTTAACTTCTATTTCAATGGTTCTCTTGACAGATTTGGAGGAGCGTCAAAGATTTGTGTTGGCATACTTGAGTACCTCTGGTAATGGATTACTTCAAATCGCTCTATGATGTTAGAAGATTGTATTGCATCTACCACAAAACATTAAAAATTGGTGTTTGCTTTCAGTTTAGATATTGATGATCTCCCTCATAATTGGATTAACCAAGTTGTATGGTCCAAATTAAACAAAGAGTAGAGATCAATCATCAATATGTCTTGTATTTGATCACCTGTATAACCATGCATCTTCTTAAGGACTGTAATTATTTGTGCATGAAATTGTGGGTCTCCATTGCAGGTCAACAGTGCAGTGACAATGAAGTGGAGCAGCTACTTCAAGAAATTGAAAAGTATACACTTGCAAATCATCTATTCTGGGGCGTTTGGGGAATAATCTCGGTACATTCAATTTTTCACTTTATTTTGCTTTAAATTATGCTCTTGGCACTGTCGGATGGGTGTAGCGGAGTCCTTAGTTGAGGGAGAAGTTATTCCAAAATACACTTTCCATAAATGTGCCCTATTCCAATAACTATAAACGTTATGGGAGGGCTGCTAAAAAAAGTGGTGGAATTTTTCTGATGGTTTCTTAGAGCAACGCATGAAGGCACGAATAATAGATGTGTGCATTATTTTTGTTGCTAGTGTTTATCACCATTATTACAGCTGATGAAACTAATGGCAATTGAATTTGCTATTGATGAGTCATAAGTTCTGTCGAAAGTTTTTATGTTAGGTGTCTTCTACACACTTCTTTTAGGCTCTCTAAAATGCATTTTATTTTGTGAGACAATGACTCGTGTATATAGAAAAGAATAACCCAAAACGTCATAGTGACATGGCAATAAATAATTGCACTGCATGCAGTATACTGTGTTTGAGTCTTTATTAACTTCAAAATTCTCCCATCCGAGGTGCATACTTAGTTTCCACAAGCAAATGTGAATTTCTCTACCTTTAACTTTGAGAAATCCTATGTATATTAAATAGTGCCCACCCCGTAGTAGAGAGGAGGATAGGCATTTTGTTTTAATTATTCACTGCGTTGTCTTCTAATTGATTAACTTGTTTCAGGCACAAGTAAACACAATTGAATTTGACTACAAGGAGTATGCTAAACAGAGGTTTCAAGAGTACTGGGCAAGGAAACCTTATCTTTTAATAAACTCTGAAGCACCTTCTCCATATAATGTGCCCGAAGGTACAGGTATTTGATTTCAGTTGTTTTGTGTTGCTGCCTTGTGAATAGAATCAATAGATTGCAGCATTCATATAACATTCCAATGACGGTAGTCAAATTTTGTTGTGCGATTCGTAAATGTGTACCAAATATGGTAGTTGTGTTGTTTGATTCGTAAATGTAAGCAAATAACAGTACAGTGATGATAGTTGATCTTGTTATGTGATTCTTAAATGTAAGAGAAACTGTACATTGACTTAGAAAGTGTTAGCTGATGATGAATAGTATTGTTAGCATTACAAGCCATGGAAAATATGAACACATATAATTAGGTTATTGTATCTAAATTTTTTTATGCATATTTTAATATCTTTTTATTTCATTTGAATTTAAGTAAAAAAGTAATTTTTTATTTTATTTTTCTTTCCTGAAACGTTAGTGCCAAAAGTCGTTATAATAGATTCTATGGTAATTTTAAGAAAAAGAATGAATAATAGTTGTGGTAGGTTTCAACTTTTGTGTTGGAAAGAGGTTGATAATTGTTAGTATTTTTCCTTACTGGTTGTATGATTTACTGCAGTCTATGCATTTTATATAACTTTAATTTGTGGGTTTGTTTGTACTACCATAATTAAGGAATATGAGGATCAAATATGATTTAATTTAGTTCTTTAAAAATGGTTTCTCCATATTACGTATCTTACTTTTGTAATGAATTACTTTTTTCTCTACTTATTATTTGGTCTGAATTGCGTTTTTTCTATCGCTACTTTTTCATACTTTTACTTTAATATTTTTTTATTACTAATTTTGTTTTTGTTCTGAAAAGGTTGGTTAAACAGTGAAATTTTAAGTTTTTATTTAAGATGGTTTTTGAAAAAAATATTAATGATGAAACTAGACAAGAAAAATAATATATTAGTTTCTCAAGACAAAAATATACTTTACTCTATAACTTATCTAATTTTATTGGATAATACATTATTCTCATCCAACAATAATCATGTTTTATTTAATTTTATTGGAGTAATGTATTATTCTCTTCCAAGGGCATTAAATAAAACATAGTTAGATTTTTTTTGTTTTGTTTTTGTTCTTGACATTGTGTTTTAAATTTCTTTAATATATCTAATTTTATTTAATTTATCTTAAAAAATAAGTAAAGGTTCTACATAAATGAAATGTTGGATTGGCTAAGACAAAAACAAATTAAGAAATGGAAATCCTATGTATAAATGTTTTGTGGTAAATAATGTAAATAAACATTTGGCAGGAGAACTAGCATCAAGTGGTCCCAGCCACAGATCAAAGAACTCTGGTATCTTCAGGAAGATGAAAAAAGTATTGGGCCTCGGTTTGTTCAGGTCCAAGGGCTAGGGACAAATTTTTATTTTTCCCACCTCTTTTTTATTTTCCACTCCTTTTCTTTTTTATTTTATCTTCATTTTATCTATGTACATTATCTTTCTATTTTATTTTACTTTCCAACACTTGTATTGTGCCATGTGGATCACAATCATGTTAATTTTATATTAAAAACATATCAAATTAAAATAATATTAACCTTAAATCTTTTAATTTATTATGCGTTCCGTTATTAAATATTACAACCATAACAAATGAACCAAACGTACAAATAACGCTTTTGTATTGATTGTACTGGCAACCGTATATCTTCTACAGTTAGAATGATCATTAAAAGGTATATGTGTACTTTAATTCGAATTGAATTTCATGATTTTATTAAAATCATTTTATAAGTTTAAGAAACTTTAGTTAACTTTGATAAATTTAAATTTTTTATAGGACGTGGCACATCGAAATTTGAAGAATAAAATGTTTTCTTAGAAACCATTTTAGTGTCTTTTAAGTAAGGGGCTTGAAATGCTTTCATAATTTAAATTATGAAAATTAAGTAAAAGAAATAAGAATTTAAGAATTTCAGTCAAAAAGTAAATAAATAATGATAGAACCTTGTTAACTGAAAAAACATAAATAAGTATTTTATCCACGTTATTAATATAATTCATATTTATAATATATTAAACAATTTGATGTATTTATTTAGAACATATATTTTAATTAATTGTATTAACACTATATATAAACAGGATTGATAAGCAGCATTTGTTCTAAAATACTATTTTTAGTTCAGATAATTAATTTGAAGTTTATATAATTTATTAACTAGTATATTTTTATTTAATTAAAATAAGATAAGCTAGTTATATTTTTATTCAATAATTTTTTTAATGTTGTATCTTTATTAAAAAAATTATAATTTATCAACATATTTATAATATTTTAAAATTATATAAGAATTATTGTTTTTTCTTTCTTGTGTTTCCACGGTATGAAACTAATTTAAAATTATTTCTTTCAAATATATTAATTTAAATTATTTATTCTAAATATTTTTTTTCTTTTATATATTCAACTAAAGTTGTTCAAAATAAATTACTCACATTAAATACAAATAATAATACATTCAATTTAATTAAATCATTCAAAATAAATAATTAAGTCATTAAAAATAAATAATTAAGTCATTCAAAATAGAGCTATTAATTGTCTGCAAGATTGCCCATAACTCGTCCATTAATTCTACTTTTACGAAACTATGAATTTTGGATAACGGAGCAACCAGTCATATTGCATCCGATTCACAAAATTATGTTAGTAAGATGTTCACTAAATTGTTGTGTCGTCTTTTTTTTACATGGTTGCGTTTTGTAAGACTTGGCTACGGAAGATGATTGCCCGGGTAAACAACATGCAAACTTATACTACATGTCCCCTCTTTCAAACCAAGTCCACGTATCTAAATTTCGACCGACCCTGATTTATGCACAAACGCCTCGGACATCCTTCTTTGGCGCGTCTACAACTTGCATCTTCATTACTACCTATTAGTAAAAATCTCATTTCCATTCATAATAATTGTAGTATTTGTCCCAAAGCTAAACATACAAGGCTACCCTTTTAAGTACAATAAAATCTCATTATCCATTTAATCTATTGCATTGTGACATTTGGGGTCCTCATAAAATCCCAACTCATTTTGGAAATCTTTTTTTTTCGACTATACTTGGGTATTTCTTATGACTCACAAGTCTGAAACCAAACACTTCTTAGAATCATTCATTACTTTTGCACAAAATCAATTTTAAGCATCTATTAAAACCATCCACGTTGACAACGGACTGAAATTTATTTCAATGTGTATTTTTATCTTAAAAAGGTATTGAATGTTAACGCACTTGCGTCTACACTCCTCAACAAAGAGTAGTAGAACGCAAACATAGACACATTTTAAACACAACACGAACCCTCCTATTTCAGTCTCATATACCAAAATTTGTGAAATTTTGCCCTACTTTCTGAAATTTTATTATGGGTCCGTATTGTGCTGAAAAAATTCAGACAAGTACTTTCATATGTTGTTTGCACCCAGGTAAGGAGGTACGTTCATAAACAAATCACAAAAAGAAGATACGGGGGAGAAAAGCCAGGACGTTTTGTTTTCGGAAAACCAATTTTGTTCACTCTCGGTCTGGGATTTACTACGCCTTACTCCTCGGGTATTTTGGTCTGAAATTTTTACCAGACGTTCGTCACTGTGTCTACTGAGTTTTGGCTGAGATTTGAGCCCCAGATTGGTCCCACAAGATTGGCAATAAATTTTTTATTCATCACTGCCATGGCCGAAAGGAAGGTTCGTTTGTGTGTGAAAGTGTTTTATTTCTTTTGTGGGTGAAAACTCATCCGTTTGACCTGAAATTTGTCGCGTTTTGTCCCAAATTCAGTGGAGATTCTTACGTTGAATTTCAGCATAAAACTATTTCGGGAGAATTTTTCAGAAATTTTGTGCAAACCAAGGCTATCCTCTACCAAAACTTGTGAAATTTCGCCCTACTTTCTGAAATTTTATTCTGGGTCCCTATTGCGCTGAAAAAATTCAGACAAGTACTTTCATATGTTGTTTTCACTTAGGTAAGGAGGCACGTCCATAAACAAATCACAAAAGGAAGATACGGGGGAGAAAAGTCAGGACGTTTTGTTTTCGGAAAACCAGTTTTGTTCACTCTCGATGTGGGACTTACTACGCCTTACTCCTTGGGTATTTTGGTTTGAAAATTTTACCAGACGTTTGTCACTGTCTCTACTGAGTTTTGGCTGAGATTTGAGCCCCAGATTGGTCCCACAAGATTATCAATAAATTTTTTATTCATCACTGCCAAGGCCGAAAAGAAGGTTCGTTTGTGTGTGAAACTGTTTGATTTCTTTCGTGGGTGAATACTCATCTGTTTGGCCTCAAATTTGTCGCGTTTGTCCCAAATTCAGTGGAGATTCTTACGTGGAATTTCAGAAAAAACTATTTTGGGAGAATTTTTCAGAAACTTTGTGCAAGGCTATCCTCTACCAAAACTTGTGAAATTTCGCCCTTACTTTCTGAAATTTTATTCTAGGTCCGTATTGCGCTGAAAAAATTCAGACAAGTACTATCATATGTTGTTTGCACCCAGGTAAGGAGGCACGTCCATAAACAAATCACAAAAAGAAGATACGGGAGAGAAAAGCCAGGACGTTATGTTTTCGGAAAACCAGTTTTGTTCACTCTCGAACTGGGACTTACTATGCCCTACTCCTTGGGTATTTTGGTCTGAAAATTTTACCAGACGTTCGTCACTGTGTCTACTGAATTTCGGCTGAGATTTGAGCCCCAGATTGGTCCCACAAGATTGGTAATAAATTTTTTATTCATCACTTCCAAGGCCAAAAGGAAGGTTCGTTTGTGTGTGAAAGTGTTTTATTTCTTTCGTGGGTGAATACTCATCCGTTTGACCTGAAATTTGTCGCGTTTTGTCCCAAATTCAATGGAGATTCTTACGTGGAATTTCAGCAAAAAACTATTTCGGGAGAATTTTCAAGAAATTTTGTGCAAACCAAGGCTATCCTCTACCAAAACTAGTGAAATTTCGCTCTGCTTTCTGAAATTTTATTCTAGGTTAGTATTGCGCTGAAAAAATTCAGACAAGTACTTTCATATGTTGTTTGCACCTAGGGAAGGAGGCACGTCCATAAACAAATCACAAAAAGAAGATACGGGAGAGAAAAGTGAGGACGTTTTGTTTTCGGAAAACCAGTTTTGTTCACTCTCGGTCTGGGACTTACTACGCCTTACTCCTTGGGTATTTTGGTCTGAAATTTTTACCAGACGTTTGTCACTGTGTCTACTGAGTTTTGGCTAAGATTTGAGCCCCAGATTGGAACCACAAGATTGGCAATAAATTTTTTATTCATGACTGCCAAGGCCGAAAGGAAGGTTCGTTTGTGTGTGAAAGTGTTTTATTTCTTTCGTGGGTGAATACTCATCCGTTTGACATGAAATTTGTCGCGTTTTGTCCCAAAATTCAGTGGAGATTTTTACGTGGAATTTCAGGAAAAAATTATTTCGGGAGAATTTTTCAGAAATTTTGTGCAAACCAAGGCTATCCTCTACCAAAACTTGTGAAATTTCGCCCTGCTTTCTAAAATTTTATTCTGGGTCCGTATTGCGCTGAAAAAATTCAGACAATTACTTTCATATGTTGTTTGCACCCATGTAAAGAGGCACGTCCATAAACAAATTACAAAAAAGAAGATACGGGGAGAAAAGCCAGGACGTTTTGTTTTCGGAAAACCAGTTTTGTTCACCCTCGGTCTGGGACTTACTACGCCTTACTCCTTGGGTATTTTGGTCTGAAATTTTTACCAGACGTTCGTCACTGTGTCTACTGAGTTTT
>Ga0123342_1006138_pt1 | contig 16869 bp, 7 predicted proteins | sample Turbeawhitnodule_FD_89960 | JGI IMG/M metagenome (GOLD analysis project Ga0123342, IMG submission 89960) | Root nodule microbial communities of legume samples collected from Mexico - Turtle bean Mexico white nodule | ecosystem: Host-associated > Plants > Roots > Nodule | place: Mexico: Nepantla... | reverse complement strand
ATAGGATGCTCTCTCAATTGTAAGATACACCACAGAAAGAAATACAATAGAGAGAATTGCAAAGAAGAGTGTTTCTTTTAGAGAGAATTTAAGTGTGAGTGAGTGTCTATTTTTTACAATATGACGCCTATCACCTTAAAAGATCAAGTTTCTGATATCTCAGACAAAATTGTTAGTTTGTAGTCCTTTCCAAATGCATGTCACAAAATATGTTTTGTATTGAAATTTGTTACTAATTATCTTTTGTGTTACCTATTAATTACTTTCAGTTAGTCTATTCCTAATTACATTTAGTTAGTTATTATCTTTGTTTTCTTTATATTTCTATAAATAATTTGACTTCTTTATCTCTTGTAATTTTTCTAGCTCTCATTTTTTGTAACAAGAATTTCTATTCGTTCATCCCTTTTGAGATTCTTTCTTACTTCCTTATTCTACTTTTATGCATGACTGTTGTCATAAACATTAAATAGAAACAAGTAGTAATTATAAGGTTCCATATCTTAAATGCTGTACTACTAATAAGACAACTGATCAGCAGTTTCCCAAAGCAGCAGCAAAATGGATAAATAAATAAACAAATAAAACCTCATTATCCTGTAATATGTTCAAATTGATTTAGAAAAACAAAATCTTTCCTCAAATTCATCATCTAATTATCTTAATCACAACAGAAGGGTGACTAATTGTGTCCTAAATTAAATAAAATGAACCAACATGATTTGGATGATCTTTCGCTGACACTTCTACTATACTGTAGAGAATATGAATAACATATAAAAAGAGCACCTACAGCACATGAAAAGAGCTAGAAGATCAATTTTCCATGACTGTGTATTGATGAGACTTTAAACTTCAAAGTGATCATGTCACTATTCTGAAACCCGGATGCTCTCACTTGTCAGCCAAATCTTCTTCTGAATTATCAAAACTGCATCATCTTTGCCTTGGTCTAAATCTTGCTCTAGATTAGATGTGGCCACTGAAATCCAGTGCAATGCTGGCAAGAATTTCTTTATAAACAACACCACTGACCGCTTATCATGGACAATGATGAAACCTTTAGGCCTCAAGATTCTATCCATCTCAATCAATAAATCTGCTGGACTGCATTCTTTCTCAATGATATCAGAAAATATACTCCATGCATGGAGCAAGTCATAAGTTCGAGGGTAGGTCGAAAATGCTTCACACCTGTCACATCGATGACAAAACAAGGTCAAGAGAATGTAATATTGCTGACTGCAACGAGGATGTGGCTTAACTATATCACAGTAGTGCTTCCAATGTGGGTATCTTGCATTTTGACAAATAACAGCAAAGTCTTGTCTTATTAAGTGACGTCGGCTATGAAGATCTTGATTAAAGGGCGAAGTCTGAGAGAGTATTGAAAAGAATGAAGCAGTAGATTAAACAGGAATTGGTGTTGTTTTAACCTTGAGAAAGATATTTCCTTTATAAAGATAAAAGCCATACCAGTTGTGAACTGTTCCTAACAGCCCTCTATCATAGATGATTTTGAGAGTGTTTGGTCCATTTTCTGGCACCACATTCATAGTCCAAACATCTTTGTCCTTCAAAGCAGCTGCAAATGAGCCCAAATTTGCATTCATGTCCATCACATTCCGAACTGTCTCAGGCTTAATTTTATTGCCTAGCATTTTCCAGTAATTAGCAACTTCTTGGTGCCAATATTCCTGCACAAAATTAGTTTTTATAAACAATGTAATCAGACATGTGGCTACGAAGCTAACATGCTTTAAATTCTGATTTCAAGAATAATTACTTCTTTTGAGCCATTTTGCACCCATGACAATATAAATGTGACCCAATATTCCGTGCTTTGTCAAATCAAAATTAAAGAATTATTCATACTGTGTCACATTTATATTGTCTTCCTTTGGACAGAAATAGAGAGGTTCTTAAGTATTTGAAGACAGTAAAAGTGTAAAACAGGATATATTTAAATTACCATGTCCTTTTCAAACATTTCAGTAGAATAGTTGAAGTCAGCAAGACGAGGAGGTGGAGTGACCAATCGAGCTGGCCAAGGAGCCAAACCAGATCCTCTTGCTCTGTGCATCTCTGCATAGACCAGCAGAATATATGGTAATTGACTTTTCAACTTATGATAAAAGAGTCAATAAATAATAATACCACAAATTGCTGATGGAAAAGAACAAAATCATGCAACATTAATATATGCAGAAAAATGAGTTGAGTAACTTGTGTCAAATATAATGTAATCAGAAAGAACATGGACCTATCTAGAATAGCAAAAGCTATCTGATTTACCAAATCAACTACTGGATATCCATATTCACAAGACAGCCGCCCCTCAACCACTACTTTGTTTCATCTTTTATTATTCATAGTCAAATTTTTTTGAACTGTTAAAGGTCTATACTCTAGGAATATTCTTATTATCAGTTTATTTCATGGTCTTGAGATTAAAGAATAGACTAAATCATTAAATGAAATGGAGAAGATATCACTCACGATCAGAGTAACGTGTGATGCAAGATTTCATTTTAACTCCCCAAACAGCATCAGGATCATCATCAGGACTGCAGAGGGGAGGGTGAGTATCAGGCTCTCTTCTTAAGTAGCAGTCATTTGTAAGAGGCTTCACCCATATGACAGTCTGGTTCTTCTTAGCAGCAATTTTCCAACACATCAGCTCTACAAGAGCACTCATTTGTTTCCATATTCTTCGATCCTCTTCATCCTTAGCATAGGCTTCAGGAGATGAGTACGCAAAGTAGCCTCCTGGCCTGAGTAACCTATCTAGCTCAAGAAGAAGTATGCCATCTCTTTGAAGCCAGTCAATTCTACAGCGAGAACAATGGGCAAGTTCAAAAGATCTACTAGGGTAAGGGAGTCTTAATGTCCCCAAGACACCAAGATATGCCGGAATTCCTCTTTCTAAAGCAAACTGTATTTGGTTTTCATGAACATCATTTGGTGCTAATGACATTGTTATTACATCAGAAGAAAGAAGATATCCTCCAAAGCTTGCAACACCACAGCCAACATCAAAAACATTGCGAAGTCTTCCTTCATTATTTATGATATTGTTTGGAAAGTTAAGCATCTGTAAATATCAATCACAGATACTAAGTTATAACTTTTTCCAGTCATGTAAAACTTTTATGTTTTGGTGATTATTTTAGTTCTATGCCAGCCCAGACAGTAACTAGCTTACATTGGAAATTGATGCAATATATTTGTCAGCACCGGAATGGAAGTGAGTTCCTCCACCAGGAAACACTATTTTTTCACCTTTTACTACCATCCATCTCTGGTCAGATTTCTCAGTTGCAAGATGAGTATGAGGTATATTTGCTCTCCATACCTGATCTCTACTTTTGGGCCACTTGATTGGAATCTATTATCAAGAACAGCATAAGACACTCAAAGCTGTAAGCACAGAAAATTTCCGAATTTATTTAACTTTCTTAGTTATATCTAAGAGAAACAATGCTGGGGAAAAGAGCGACACCTTGTACCCTGGAGGAGGGGGAATCAAACAATTATAGCGCCTCTCAGGCATCGGGCAGTGTCGCTCGTAGTGCTCCATCAAAGTCAGATCAAGCTTCAACCTTGTTTGGTATATGAAATTTCTGTCTAAACACGGAATTAGCTCTGAGAGATGATCATCACAGACCTGAAAAAATTGAACACAAGAGTAAAATAACTTGCATCCTCAAACTAGACTCTAACATACAAGAGAACTCACTGGAATGGTCTTCGGTACATCACTGTCATCTTCTCCAAATGTCAAAGATTTGCTACCGTACTCAATAGAAGATGAACCCTTATTCCTAGAATACAGGAAAAATGAAGCCCCCACAATCATTAAAACTATCACAGTTATGACCAACCGCTTTCTCGGTTTCCCCTCTGCTCTCCCTCTGCCCATTCTTGTCACTGCATAACAATACACCATGGGTTCAACTTCAACTTGCTGATAAAAAATAGACAATATACGAGCCAAAATAACTATTCAATTTCAATCAAATAACAATATCCCATAATTATCTCACCGCAATCAGCGATTCAACGGTATCAACTCAGTTCCACAAAGCACCTAGTTGGTGCAACTAGAGCCACGAATCAATAACTGCACAGAAAGTAGAAATTGAAACCAATGAAACAGCAATCACTTACAACCATAATGACTGAAAAACTGAACCAAAATCACCAGAAGCACAATCCCTCAGAAAGTATACATCACTGTTTATCAAATTACGCATACTCAATCATTTTTTCTAAATTCTATGCAGATTTTTAAATCAAACATTAAAAAACTACAAATAAGAGCCCCCATTAATGATAACAAGAGAATAAGTTAACATATTCCAGACGAGAAAAGCAAAATCTAAGGCAAAAAGACGCACAAGCACTAGATATGGGCATGCATATGACTTGGCATCACCGACAAGCTGCCAACTCTCACTGACCCATCTCGTGAAAAGAGTTGCGAGTGAGGTGACAGATGCAGAGAGATGAAAAAGTTAGCAATTTGTGAATGTCGGAGGCAATTCAGAAAAAGGGTATGGATCTGAGGAGAGAAAACAATCACAGAAAAGGGAAAATCACAAAAAGATAGCATTTTGCACCTCAGACTCCGCGTCTCTTCACTTCAGAGAGGTTGCGTTAAACTGGGGCATCGCACAACGAACAATGCAATATCTTAATGTCGTACATGTCTTTTTATTAATCAAAATTTCGACTTTTATTTTCGTAAGTGATACACAATGACAGATTCGAGAGATTTTGAGATCCAATCCCAAGCCTTAGCCTCTGCAAATGTTTACGTGTTAATTATTGCTTCATTACTATTGGTCGATAAAAAGATTGGGAGTAGTGGAGGAGGAACATGCAACCATGAGTTTATCACTTCTAAATTTTTTAACCTTTCATCTTTCAATTTTTCTTTTAAAATATAACCTATTATTATTATTTGAGATTTGAACATTACTTAATTAAAAAAATATTGGTCAAGAATTATTCATGACCCATTTTCCTTTGTGACTGGTTTTCTTAGAAAAAGGTATTTCTGAGTTTAATAATAATTCGAACAAGTTGTTTGATTATTTTTAAGTGGGAATAATTAATATATTTAACTCTATTAAAGTAATATGTCTGTGTATTTTTTTTTTGTTATAAATTAGTTTTTTATCTATTTTTATTTAACATGGAGTTCAAACTTCACTTAACTTGGTTACTAAACAGTTTGATGATGATTGAAGTTGTAAAGCAGTTGCATGTAACATGGTTTGACTGCATGAGATAAATAACAGGGGAAGGTGGTGAGTTCACATTTTTCAATGAGTTTAAACAATTTATTTGGTCAAGGAAAATTTAGGAATAGTTCTATGTTAGTGGTGGGAACAAAATTCTTCACAATAAAAAATATTAGTATTATGTTCATGATGCCAAACTTTGTAATGGTTAGGACAAAGGAAGAAGAAAATAGTTTTAGAAGAATAAAATTACAATGAACAGTCAAATTTATTAAAGACAGTTATACACTTAAATTTGAGTTTATTCATTTTAGTGAATTTCTTCATATTCTGATTGCATTTTTCAAGTAAGGGTGAAATTTTTTGGTTCTATTAATATTTCAGTATTTTTATTTATAAGGTTTGAAAATTAGATGTTGGAAATTAATTAAATAACATACAGTACATCCGAAAAATAAAAAAATGTTAGAAAATTAAATTATTAATATAGCGTGTCTTTAATATATTTGTTTAAAATCAATTTGAAACCGATTAGGAACGGTGAAGGAAGTTGGAACTGGTAAGCACCGCGCAGTCCATGGAGAACTTTCCAGAATCTTCATCGAAAGGGACGAAGCGCCGACGAGATGAAGATTCCGATGCCGGAAACACCTTCTCTCTCGGTACGCAACGCAATCCTCTTCTATATGTTAAGCTTTTTGAAGCTCTTTGTAGATTAGACTAATCTGCGCCGCAATTTGCAGAGGACGATCTTTCATTCACCGATACGTTGGTTGCGCTTCGAATCATGCGAGCTCAGTTTCCCCTCATTAACAAGGTTAGGTTACCGTTAACCATATGCGAGCTCGGAATTTAATTTTAATTGCATTTTCCGTATGTTTGATGAAATAGTTATTCAATTCGGTTTTTAATAGTGGTGTGGTGATGCTTGTTTCCAGGGTTCGGTTGAGCCTTTTATATTGAAGTCGCAATTGTATAGCAGTGTGAAGGACAGAACGCAAGTGGATAGGGAATTAGAGGTCTGTTTGTTGAGGAATTTAGACTTAGTTTGGTAAATGTAATTTGCTACTACTCAATACTGTTTTCTCCTCTCTTACGTTATTGCTAATTTGTGTGATGGATTTATGTTGGATTAATGTGATAATACTGATTAGTTTATTTGTGGTGCAGTCTCTCAGGAGGGACAAAGTTCTGCGTCTTTTCAAATTAAATACTGGACAGGACGATCATGCCGTAATGTTTTTGGATGACTACCTGAACCAGGTTGGTTTCCTGTTTGAAACCCTCTCCCCCAGTTTACACTAGTGCGAGACTTGGCACTTTTATGTCATTCAAAAACTTTGTATTAAGAGTGTGGTTTTTATCTATCCTATTGTTGAATTATACATATTTCTTGATTAAATATAGCGTGTGTGCTTATTTTTATTTATTTGAAAAGCATATATGGCATTAGCAATAGGTTTTGGGACAAACTATCCAATAAAATGATATTTAATAATGAAGTGTGGTTTTAACTTACATTCGTGTAAAGTGTAAACTAATCCTTCTTTGTATATAGTGTGTACTTCAGTCTCAGGGATGTTTTGTTTGGCCATAATGACAAACTGTCCTATAGTATGAGACTTTTCATTATTCTGGAATTTCTTTTTTTCCCTTTTTAGTAAAAAGAATTAAATTTCGTTGGTGCTTTTTTTTATCAACTACAATGGTGTATCTACTGACTGAGTTATGCTTGATTGTTGATGAACTGATGTCTTTATCTTGTCTAACTATTCATGCATAGATAGATCGTGCTGTGAAAAGATTGGAAGGAAAGAAAGTAGAGTATGAAGTTTTTGGGTGGTTGAAGACTCATGTTCTAGATTCAAAGCTAGAAACTGGCATTGAACATCAGGAGCTTGTGAGTGAAATACTCAAATCAGCATATTTTGTTTAATCCTTTCAACTTCTTCTATTTAACTGTCTACTCAACATTTTTAGAAGTTTATAATCTGGCAAAATGCCCTTCTTTTGGAAGAATACAAATGCATAATTTGAGAACCTGGCACACCCACATTTATAGTGATAAATATTAAATTCTAGTATTGGAACATATTATTCCTTTTTACCAGCTTTAATCTTATAGTTTGATACTTTGATTTAAAACCAAACAGGTTGGTCAATATTCATATTATCCCAGGATATTTACTAAATGGGTTTCTGTGCTGAGGATGGTTTTTTTGATGCAGTGCTCACTCTTGTCACTTGGGGGAAAGGTGAAGGACAGTCACATCTCCGTTCTAATTAATGCTGGCGTCCTTGTGAGTAAAGTGGAGTACAAAGCATTGCTCAATTTGTTAATATTCAGGCCTTTTTATGGTTATAATAATCATCACAAAATGTTAATGTTTATAAACAGAACACGAACTCTTTTAATGACAACGAAAAGAGGCAATCACAGTATTTTGATATTTTGTAAATTAATAATATTGTCTTTTTTATACCTTATGAAAAAATAAAATATGGATGCTTGGAGTTTTTTCTTCTGGATTTTCACATTTGAGATTTTAAGAGGGGGGGTCTCATCTATTCGTTATTTCTATTCAGCCAAATACTTTTAATTTCTACTTTATTTCTCATCTATTTTCACTCTAAAAACTTGTTTTAATCCAATCTATGCAACTACTTTTGCCTAATAATATGCTTATTTATTTTTCATATTATCTTTCATAAGGACATGAAAAGAAGATTGTACCCTTGTACTCACTTCTCAGCTACCTGTTTCATCTTTATTGTACATTCTTAAACCCTAGCCCTTTTCCTACTTGAATTTTTTATTTAGTTAGATATCATTGAATTTTCTTATTTCCAAGCATTCGTAGAACATTGAGAATCTTGTAACCTTTCTATATCTTAAGCTTTAATATCTGAAAAGCATAATAATCATCCCTTATATTAAACAAATTATGCTTATCCTACTAATTTTGATTGTATACAACTATGAGTAATTTTTATCGACATAATTTTCCTGATTATATGATTATTTATGTGATTCTCGTGTAGTTTTGTGCTAATTATCCCCTCTATTATCTGATTTTATCTACAATGCCTGTATGAATTGGGTGTCTCTGGGAAAACAACTTGATAAAAACATGTATATAGTAAGAGCTGAACACGATAGATTATGTTATAAATGCTTAATTTAACAAGCTTATTTTGATCAACTTCATCGTGAAGATAAGCTGAAAAAGGCCTGTTGAAGGTTATAAACCACTGTCACAAGTGTTGTTACATGTGAAACTTCTTCTTAACGTGTGTATTTCTTCCTTCCTTTCTCGTTATTAGGATTGATTAATCAAGATATCCTTAGTTTCTTTATAAATTGTAATTGGACTTCATTTGATACCCATAATTCTAGTATAGTATTTTATGACCAAGGTTGTATATAGACCCTCGTGTTACACTGGAAAGGTAATATTTCAGTGCTTTTCTTGATATTTATAAGCATAACCAAATACTCTCCATTTTCATCTTGTGTGCTTACAAGAAGATAGGCTCTGTAAAACTTCTTCCAAATGTCACTTAATATACAATTTTTTGGTTTAGTATTTGTGTATAATATTAATAATTCTGCTGCACTCTTTTCAGACTAGGCAACTTATTGATCCAAACATGTATTGGTTTGCAATTCCAAACATTGGCTCACTTCTCAAGGGTCTTGTTCAGGTATGAGCATTTAATGTTTGCCATGTGCATTTGCTTGGATGCTTTAAATATTATGTAATGTATGTTCGTGTTTGACTGGGTGCATAATATGGGTACTTCAGCTCAGCTATTACTGCTATTTGAGGTTAATCCACTACATGAAATTTGAGGGCTGTGTTCTGCGGTGAAGGCTTACATATGGCTTGGCAAGTTAGAACGTATACCAAACAGCAAGTTAACGGCTTTGTGTAACTTTTTATGAACTTTTAAGTGCAGTGGAGGTATAATGTGATATTTAGCATATATCACACTTGACTGGAAGACACATACTGTATTAGATACATTGTATCATTGCTAACTAAACCTCACGACATACCCGGATAGGACCTGGCCTCCCTCTAGGCTGACTTCCCTTCCCACTAAACTCCAATTTTCGTAGGACAATATACATTGGAAAGGTAATCAAATAAATGTCTATCCATAGATTGCGTTAGAGTAGAGACGTCTGTTAGGCTGAACTCCTGTTAAGCACCGTTTTAGGCATGGCTAAGTCCATCTTTGGAGTTTATTGCATGAGATATTTACTCTAGATTGAGTTATTTCTTTTGGGTTGCGGTATTATTTGTGTAGTCATTTGAAACTGACAGTGTTAAGCTCCGTTGTAGGCATGGCCAAGTCCATCTTTGAAGTCTATTGCCTGATATATAAATTCTAGAGCAGTTGTGGGATAATTTGGTGTGGATTGAGTCATTTCTTTGGCTTCAAGTATGATTTGGGTAGTCCGCTGGAACTGCGGATAGTTCATCTTAAAAAAACAAGGGATGTCCAGTTGAGGGTTTAATTTTGTGTGGATTGAGTCAATTCTTTGGGTTGGGGTATAATTTGGTTAGTCCTTTGGAACTGCAAATATTTCATCTTTAATAAAACAATAGATGTCCAAAACCTTGAGGGTTCATTTGCTGGTCAGGATATGATAGAATAACCATCCTTATCTTGTTGTAATCAAAGGTTTGGTATACCATGATATTCTTATTCTATTGTCTATTATAGCTTATTAGTGAAATATATTTCTTATTATGAGGGCAACAAGATAGGATAATCGACCTCCCTCCTATTCTTTCACCACCTTACCTCAATTACAACCATTATCATCGTCATCAACTTTGTCATTATTGTCTGTGTCATCCCATTACTGTTTCCTGTTGTTGCCACCATCACTCTCATGAGCTTTGTTGTTTTTATCATCGTCTCTACTATATCATAGCAACCACCATTAGCATGGCTCTACCATTATCACCATCTTCATCGTAAGCAACCATTATTTGTGACACCACTTTTGTTTTTATTATTGTTATTACTGGCATCATTGTTACAACAATCATCGGCTTTATTGCTGCTATTATTGTCACTGCCACCATCATTTTATTAACTACCATCATCACTATTGTCATTATTATTATCACTGTCATCACCACCACCATTACTGTTATTACCATCTTGTTATAACTATTGTTGTCATTATCATCATAGTTTTAACCATTGTTACCAGCATCACTAATATAACCTATTATTGTTATTCGACTTTTATCATCGTGTGCACAAATCATTGGATAGAATTAATGTTTATCTTGCTTTGTATCCTATCTTTTAATTTGACCACCAAATGGGTCTTGAAAGTTTAATAATTTTATATTTTGATCATTAGTAAACATGTTCAGCGAAATGAAATTGTTTTTACTTCGTTGTTCAGGGAAGAAAGGAAATTATCTCTCTTCTTAGCCGTCGCAGATATAAGGAGATGATGTTGGCCTCTTTGGAAAAGAAGCGTCTTCGAATGTCTCCACTTGATGTGAGATTTCATCTTCGTGATTTGATTGGTTCAGGGCATCTCAGAACTGACCAGACTCCAACTGGTTTAATCATTAGAGTCTCAAAAGATTAGAGATCCAGGAAGTCCTAGATGCGTGCATTTGTTTGTTTTCAGCATCACAACGTCCATTCTCAAAGAGATATTTTTCCTTCAAGAAAATCACGTTTGTGAAGTCTCAGAATTTGTGATTTACCGGCTTCAAATTATTTATCTACTTCTTTTGTTGTTAATTTGGGGAAGTGGTGCTTTGAACATGTAATGGCTTATATAATTTCAAATGGCTTTTATTGCCAGACAAGTACATATGACAAGCTGTTTTGTCCTGTTTAATCAAGAAAACAGGCTTAGGACATCTGGCAATCACTTCTTTCGACTATCAACTCGGACAATTGAAGTTGATGTAAGCCTCCTATTCTATTTGTCTTAATATTTCCATCTAGGATCTAGTTTTTTCCTTAACTCATATAACTTCATGATTAAGTAACATATGTTCATTTACATTGCAGGGACCTCCTTGCTGGGACCATGTGACTAGGTTTGGTCTTTTCATAGTTTCTATTTTGAATTTTCTGTATTTCTTAATTGGTAACAACATGCATTGTTTACATTAGTATTTTTCAAATAAGAAAAGACTCATGTTCGTATTTTGTACGTATCATGACATGGGCTATTTAGTTTCTAAATTGCTAGTGGGAAACTGACATGTTTGTTATTTTAAATGTAATTGGCGCGATATACACTGGATACTCAGCCCTTCCTGCAACTCAATTATCACATTGAGAGATCTTAACAATTACTTACACACTTTTTTGGACGTGTATTTAGTGAAATTCATTCAAGATCCACTAAATAATGTGAGTAGCATTCTGTATATTGCTCTGCTTATATTCCTTCTTTATCGAGTTCCATACGGAGTGTGTTAGAGAGTAATAGGGACATTATCTTGTCTACTATATAGGATTGGTCTGCCCACGTTCCGCATTACAAACACATCAGAGTTTGTGGGATTTGGTTTCCTGCATTCATTGGATGAAGATCGCATGAGTCATGTTTTATTTCGATAGATTGGACTTAAAGTACACATTTAAATTCTGAATCATTCGATCTTATTGAACGGTTATGATGTGCTGTAAATATTTGCTGCTCTAATTCATTATGTTACCGACACTGATTCCATTTCCTGTCAATGATTTTTATTGGACTTTCTGAGATTTGAGGAGAAAATGGTATATCGGCTGATATATGAACATTTTTAACTAAAAGTAAAATTTAAAAATGTTAATAAAAATATTCAATTTATAAAATAAATGCGTATAACCAATTCAATTATGATTATATATTTATAATATGTCAATTACCAAAAGGCATGCATAGTTAGTTTAAAAAAGAACTTCAAAATTTAAGAGAAAGAAAAATGAGAATGATGTATACCTATTTTAGGACTGACATTATCTTTGTTTGGTTGTGTAGAAATGAAGTAGAGAGAAATGAAAAAGAAGAAAATAAGATAGAAGCACTAGATTTTAATGTGCTATTAGAAAATGCATTCTCTCAATTTGGAATTGGAATGAAATAAGAGGGAAGTCTCTTTTATAATGAATTAAAATAATAAAGTTATATTTATTTTTTAATTCATATAAAATTATTTTGCATTAACCCCATCAAGCAAAGAAAAGTTTTCTTTTCTATTCCTTCTCCTTTTATCTACTTAAATAATATTTTTTCTCTCTTTAATTTTATCCTTTATATTTCTTTTTATTTATATATTTCTCCATGGTTTTACTAATCCAAATAACCAAAGCGTAACTTTAGTAGACAATAAACTAATATTAGATATAGCTGAATCTCTATATTATGTAAATTACTAATTTAATGAAATTGAATGTTAAACATACTTTATTCAACATTTGAAATAAGTATGAAAGAATATACGTAAAGAAAAATAATTATTATAAGTCAATGATAATGTTCCCTTTGTACTAAAATATTCCTAATTTTTTTAATATTTATGAATATATTATTAAGTATTTCATAATGTTTTTTGAGTATATCATTTAAGGGAACCAAATCCTTAAAATTATATTATTAACTATTTCAAGACAATAATATTTGTTAGGAGATAAATTGAAATAGAAGTTTAGTATTTTATTGAAAATTCACAACATTAATTTGAATGAAACAAGTAATTTTTTTTTTTCAATTTACACGAGAATGAAAATCCAACTTACATACTATTTAATAGATAAAAATATATTTAGCAGTTATTAGTATTATTTTGACTTAGAAATGCCACAATTTTATTTTAATTCTAAATCATTACAATACAAGTGTTCAACATTCATAGTTCAGCAAGACAGAGACTGACAAACTTTCCTCTAAAAGCAAATTCTATCAAATCAACTCAGAATTTGCATCTTCTCCGGTTACTTATATCAGATAAAACAAACAAACACTAAATTTTTGTATTATATAGTAATTAAATTTAAAATTTAAAAAATTAATTAATTATTATTTAATTAAGTTAAATATTATTTTACAAATTAAAAAATTATTCACATTAAAGTAATTTTTATTATTAATAAAAATTTATAAATTTATAAATTAATTTTTAATTTATATTTAATATTAGTTATTAAAATTTTAATTACTAACTATTTTAAATTTTAAATTATTTTTTATAATGATTAGTTAGAATTAAAATAATTTATAACTAAAATTTTGATAACTAATATTATATACTAATTTAAAAAAATTGTTTATAATTTTTTTATTAATAATAAAAAATACTTTAAATGTTAATAATGTTTTTTTTATTTTAATTCAATAAATGTAATAATTAATTATTTTTTAATTTTAAAATTAATTTTTATTTAATAACTTTTTTTATGCTGTTTGGATTGGGAAGTGGAAAGTGGAGGGTGTGAGAAAGTGGTAGTGTGATGATCTGAGAAGAGAGTATGAAGAAAATTGAGTATGTTTGGATTAGAGTATATTAGATTGGAGTTGAAAGATTTTTTTTTTGAAATATGCAAGTAATATGATGATGGTAATGATATTTTAAATTATTTTTAAAGGTATAAATTGTAAGATTATAAATTTATCTTTATATATATATAAGAAAAAAATAAAAATATTAATTAATTGAATCATTAAAATGAATTCTCGTTAATAAAAGATTCATAAAAAGTAATTCAATAAATATTTTTAATTTAAATCACTATCTCAATTCAATAGTGTAATATAAAAAATATATAATTATGTTAATTTTTCAATATTAAAATGGATATTCATTAATAAAACAAAATATTAATAATTACATTAATAAAATAATTATATTATTATTTTTATTTATAGAATTTAAATATTCTCATTAATAAAATCAAATTTGAATTACTATAATTGAAGTCTATTATTTATATTTTTAAAATTTAGATATTTAAATAGATTTTGTATTCTCATTAATAAATCAAAGTATAAATTATTATAATTGAATTCTATTATTTATAATTTTAGAATTTAAATACTTAAATGGATTTTCTATTCTTATTAATAAATTAAAATCTAAATTACTATAATATATAATTGAATTCTAAATAATATAATATAAATAAAATTACTAAAAGAATAGTCTATAATTTCAAATAATGTATTTTATTAATTCTAATTAATAAGAAAAAAAACATTTTTTTTAATATTTTAAAAAATAAAATACAAATAAAATATTAAATAAGAAAAAAAAACACCTAAAAAATTAAAAGAAAAATCATAAAAAACAAAAATTGGAAAATGTGGAAAAAATATGAACATACTCGATTATGCTTTATCTTAAAAAAACAATATAATCGATTACCCACATTTTTTTTAAGAGTATAATCAATTATGCCTTCCCTTAAAAAAAAACCTAATCGATTATGTTGAATATCTGAATAGCATAATCGTTTATGCTTATTTTAGCACACATCACATAATTGATTATCCTTCTAAAAATAGAGAAAATAGAGGCTAATCGATTATTTTGTATGCTTAATCGATTATCAACTATTTTTTAGGACATAATCGATTAAGTCTTATGTGTTTTTTCATGCATAATCGATTAGGCACCATGAAAAATCTTAAAATTATTAGTTATAATTTTATTATTATTTTATAAATTAATATGAAATATTATTATTATTTTAATATTTATATTATTAATATTAATAATACTTTTTTAATTATAAATATATAAATATATTTATATTTTTAGGTAATAGGTATTTTTATTTTATTAAAAAATATATTTAATATTTTTTTATTATGCATATATTAAATATTTTTTTTGGATATGCACAATTTATTTGGAATAAAATTAAGTGATTCAAATTATTTTTTATTATATATTAAGGACAAAAACGTAAATTTGTACTTGTTTAAACGCGTCTTTCTCTCAATGTTTCTCTTCAATAATGCAAAGTACAAAAATCTACTCATCTTTATCTTTTCGCATTCCTCCTCCTTCATACATTTGTTAATGCAAACAAGAGATGCACTCTTACATCCGTCTGCGTGAGCCGTACATCCCTAAATCCAAACGCACCGTTAGTGAAAGTATCCAAACACACCGTTAGTAAAGTAACTTAATTTGAAATTTTCAACTTTTGTTAGATTTACTTTTACTTTGTTTTTCTCTTATTCTTTGTATGCAAAATATGTCCATAGCTTACCATAGCTTAATATTAATAACAATTTGTATTCATAGATTTTGGACTAACATTTATAGAAAATATACTATAAAATTTCTGTGATGTTCAACTGTGCACCCGCAAGCATTATTCTAGATGAATAAAATATAAAAAGAAAGTAAAGGAAATATTAGATATAAAAGTTATTACAATTTAAAGCAATGGTTGTTGATATGTCTGTGTACCTACAATTATCATATTTCCCAAGAAAGTTAATATAGATATCGTGTTACTGAAAGAAAGTGCCAAATTGGGCTTAGTTACAAAAAGAAAATGTTGAATTTGTATTTTCCAAGTCTCTGATGCGACGTGATGTCCTTTTAATAGAGGGCAAGGAAACTTGGCAGGAACGTTATTTATTTTGGTTATTTAATAAATAATATTTTTCTTATCATAGCTGAAATTAAACCGAAACAGAATAAACTCAAATTAGAATATGAAAGGGAATAATCAAAGTATACATAATTAACAAATTAAACTATATATACAGTACCTTTGAACAAGGTGAAGTTTTGAAGGTTTCATCAAAAGTGGCTACTACTATAATATACTCCCAAGGGTATAAGGTCAAGTGTTCTAAGTATCAGTATTCGATATCGATTTAATAAAATAAATGTATTAACTTTATATTAAGACAACACCTGTTTTGCCAATATATTTCTATCATGAAAGGAGGGGAGGGCTGGAGAAACGGCAGAAACGGAGGGCAGAGCTGGAGGAATGATGGAAACAGAGGATGCTCAGACAGGCATGGAGACCATGGAGGTGCAAATGATTGTACAACTTTCTTCTTCTCGAATTTCCCAAGCCATTACGGGGAGCTAGATATGCTCAAGGTGTTCCAAAAGTGGGCAAGAGTGAAAGAAGTCTTTATCTCACGAAGACTAAATAAATGGGGGAGGAGGTTTGGGTTTGTGAGGTTCTTTGGTGTGAGAAATGTGGGTTGTTTGGAGAGGGATCTGGACCAGCTATATGTAGGGGATCGGAAGCTCTTTGTGAATGTACCAAAATACCGTAAACAACAATATGAACCAAGAAGGATGGAGCAGAGGGTCTCGCGAGAAACAAACAGGGAGAGGAAGGACGAAACAGGGAAGCAAAATCAGCAGGATAATGAGCTTAATTGAGAACAGAGAAGGGCAGAGAAGTGGGTGGAGAAGAGTGGAAACAGGTCCTACGCTGAAATTGTAACAGCTGACTCCCAAGAACAGTGGAAAGGTCCGAGTATCAAAGTGCAACAACTTACCATGCCATGGATGGAAACAAGTGTTGTGGGGAAGCTTCGAGAAGACATGGATGTGGACCGGCTAGGGGAGGAGTTAGTGAAAGGGGGTATGAACATGGT
>Ga0123342_1006136_pt1 | contig 16871 bp, 7 predicted proteins | sample Turbeawhitnodule_FD_89960 | JGI IMG/M metagenome (GOLD analysis project Ga0123342, IMG submission 89960) | Root nodule microbial communities of legume samples collected from Mexico - Turtle bean Mexico white nodule | ecosystem: Host-associated > Plants > Roots > Nodule | place: Mexico: Nepantla... | reverse complement strand
TAATAGGATAAGAAGGGTGAACTGGTTCCTTTAACTAAACTGTGACATTTGCTTCATTACTCTAGATGGCTTATGTTAAGTAAAAATTGATTAATTTTGTGCTTTAAACTGCAACTTTATAAATTGAGAAAGTTAATCAATTTGGTTCTGGTATTGTTGTTGGTTGATCTAAACTGTGCTGATCTTGTTTTGATTGTGCTAGATTCATCTGTAAAAACAATCTGTTCTGTTTACTATCAATCTGTTCTTTTCACCTCTATTACATAGTAAATTAGATTGTTTTGCGAAAATTTGATAAGCTCAATTCACCCCTCCCCTCTTGATCTTAGACATGCTTAACTCTAACACATCCATGGTTTTTATGATAACAAATTATATCATGTTTTAGTGTGTCTAAAAAAATTACTTAGTGTGCAACATATTATACAAGACAAGGAGATCAGATGAATTCAACAAAGAAGCACTAGATGCATATGTATAAACCGTAGATGAAATCTATAAAAAAAAGTGCTAGAAGAATAGACAAAATCTATAAACAAAAAAAACATTAGACACAAGTGTATGAAGACTATATGAAGTCTACAAAAAAGTTAGTCGCAACAACATTAAGATTAGGCAAAGTCTATGAAGAAGCATTGGGCACATAAGCAAGATTATTAGTTACATATCCAACAAACTCTTGAATGGAAGCAAAATAAGATTAGATGCAAGTCCAATGAAACCATCAAACACAAGCAATTAAGATAAGACACAATTTCAAATTAGAAGACAATGTTGTTAGAATTAATGGCTTAAACAAGAAGGGGGGTAAATTGTTTGTCAAAATATTTTCGCAAAGATTGAATAAGAATGAATCTTTATCAACAATCACAAACTAAGCAATCAAGGAAGGCAATCAAACAATGTTAAAGAAACTGTTTGCAGAATTTCAATCGGTTGAAACTTTGTTTTAACCGATTGTTTATGGCAGCAGCAAAAACAGAATTAAATCAAACAGATTATAAGGAGTGAGAGAGAGATTACTCAGCCAATTTATACTGGTTCACTCAACCTTGAGCTACATCCAGTTCCCAGAACAACCACTAGGTTCCACTAGTAACAAATCATAGATTACAATACACACAAACACAAAGAGGTGATCTTGATACCACAAGAACCACTTACCCTCTTTGTTGCACTCACACCCTTAGTCAGAACACCCTCTAACTTTACAGGTTTTCACACACTTCACAATTTTATAAAAGAACAAATACAAGAATCATGAAAGGAACAAATTACACCTGAATTTATAGGAATCACAAGCTCCTAAGATCAAACCTTGAACCAGTGCACAACTATTTAGCAATCTTATAAAACTTGATTTCAATCTCTTCAAAAACAATTTCAATCTCACTGTAAAATGTGTTAACTTCTTTTTTTTTTTTAATCAAAAGAGAATTCATACTTATAGCTCTTAAAACTAGCCGTTCTAGGCAGTCAATCATGAGCCAAAACAGTTTTGATCCAACTGAAAACAAATCCAACAAGTTTTTGAAAAGCTGTTATAAAATGTGACAATCAATCGGTTGAAAAGTCGTTTCAACTGGTTGAATTGGTTAGACAATTATTTAACCAAGTCAAAAACAGTTTTAAAACCTTCAAACAAATTAAGTGACAAACAATCGAGTATTTCGTGGTTTCAACCGGTTGTTTTTCTCTTTGTTTAGAAAAACACATTTTTTTCTTTTAAAATAGATTTAGCTAGCTTGTGCAAGGGACTAGGAATGATCTTTACAAGAATTCTAAACAACCTAGACTACGCTCAAACCAAAAGCAGCACAGCTTCAACCTTCATCATAGATTTGAAACATCAAAGCTCCCATGTTCCACAAATGCCAACAAGTGGATATAGTAAAACACATTTAACAAAATGCAATAATTTATACTTTTGAAGGAAATTTACCCACATTTCCCAAAGATAATTTTGACACATGCACATATAACGTTTGAGTTTGCTTCACAATGCACATTGATTGCAACATTGGAGGTTGTTGATGTAAAGTAAATAATATCTTGAAAAAAATATTCCAAAGACAACAAAAGTATGCTAGACTTTGTAGGGTATCTATAAATAGAAGTGAAGGCATGCAAAAAAAATTGAAACACACATTGTATATGATACTTGCATATAACAATTTCGTTAATATTCTAATTGCTCTTGTAAAAGATTTCCTAGACAACTTTAAAGTAAGAGTTATATTTGTAAATGCTTCATTGTTATGAAGTTAGGCTTTAGTGCAAGAACGATTCATTTTATAGATCATTCCTTTAGAGTTTTTTTTTTCGTAATCTTCAAACAACTTTTGTTGTATAGCCAAGAGAAACTTTGATGTACTTGGTTAAGGAGTGACACAATGTACTTGTGTTTTATCTGAAGAGAGATAAGTGGATAGCTACTAATGGTTTTATGTACTCATATGGAAGCTAGAAGTGGTAGTGAATGATAATTATAATATTTTACAAGTGGAACCCTTTGTGATGAGATTCTAGCTAGGGAATCAAGGGTTGAATATTTTCACTTGCAAACATCATAACTCAAGAGACAAAGATAAGTAGAAATGAAGAAAAATCACCTAGTTTGGGTTGGTATAAATATTGCTTAGGTTGTAGGTTGTGTGATCTTGAAACGATAAAGGGATTGAAAGGTTACGCAAATATTAGAACATATCTTGGAAGAATCTTATAGCCAAGAATTGGGTAGGATTTAGACAAACAATCTCAAGATAGGCTAAGGTGTATAAGGTTGGGAATTAGATTCTTTGGGTGGGTTTGATTGCAAGGAATGTCCATTAAATCAGGTGGTTTATGTTTTTACGAGCTTATTGGGTAAGAACTTTGAAAAGAAAGGTTGACTCTAGAAAAAAAGGTTTAAGTAAAGCTTAAGACTTTTTGAATTTTTTTTTTCCTCACCAAAAGGCCTATTACACACTATTGGGGTTCATATAATAGTTTTTCAAAAGAGCTCACAAAGGCTTTTGTAGATCTTTTAAAGACAATCAAGAGTAATAAGCTTGGTGCAATAAAAGCCAATAGTGAATACATTATTTTTATACTAGTTTACCTAACTTAGGCTACATCCATTTTCCTTTGCCAACTATAGAAGATTCCACCAATTAATAAATGATTACAAGTATTTTAACTATCACTTCTAGCTTATAACGAGTACACACTACAAGAAAAATCATTAAATAGAAACTAATTTTAAAGACCAAAATAATTAGTTACTATTTGACTAGATTAGCGACCAATTTATAAACTAAAAAAATTATTGGAATATAAAGTAGTTTTTATTATTAATAAAAATTTATAAAATAATTTCTAAATTGGTATCTAACCATTAGCTACCAGGATTTTGCTACTTACTACTTTATATTCTAAATTAGTCTCTATTAGCCTTTTAGAGACTAATTTAGAATCTAAAATATTAGTAGTTAAAACTTGGGTAGCTAATTTAGATACCAATTTAGAAACTATTTTATATTTTTTTGGTAATAATAAAAACCACTTTAGATACGAATAATTTTTTAGTCTCTAAATTAGTATCTAATTTATTTAATATAGTGACTAATTATTTTTTGTCTCTACTACTACTTTTATTATATTATAAACATAAAAATGAGCATACAAACACAAGTTAGGTGTGCATGTGTAAAAATATCCTTTGGAGAATATGAGACTTCTTTCTTAGGATAAGATGATAATACATGTAGAATGTTTATGAAGATATTACATTTAAACATGATCTTATGAGGTTAGCAGTGTCTTGATATTGTAGCTTACATCTAGCATACCTTGATACTCATCTGGTCTTGAAAGCTTGAGTCTAACACACCTTGAGACATTGTCTAGAGCTTTCATTAGACACTATCGAGTGCATCCTCTAAAACCTTTCTCCAAGACCTTTCTCCAAGACCTTTGTTGAACCATATAGACTAATGGACTTTTACCTTTTTGTTTCACACTAACAAAATTTATTAGATAATCAAAACTTCGTATTATTTGTTGCCATCATCGTGGGTAACTTTAGGTAAGATATATAGAATTTTGTTTGATCATGAGTGAATCTTCTATCCCTTAATAAAATATTTATGGCACTTTAACATGACAACAAATAGAGCTAAAGGTATAAGCAAATTCTTTCCATGTGAATGTATGTTGAGATGTTGAACTTCATGAGGCTTGAGGGGAGTTTAGACTCAGCCAAAATGATGATGGAAAGAAGCATAACCATGATTCATCATTTTGAATAAATTTGTTTCCAAGAAAAGTTTCCAAGGATAATAGAAAGTGAACTTTGCGGTTGAGCTAAGTTCCTTGAAGAAACATTAGATGTGGTGAATTAAAAACAAAGTCAACTAAAGCTTTGAATGTGGAAAGCACTACAAAGCTTTAAGAAGCATTGGAAGGTGTGAACAAAGCGCAAGTCGACTTAAATGTTGAATCAGCTAATGTTACAACTAACAACTAAGGTTATGCCAAAGATTTTAAGAAGGCGATGCGTCAAGCCTCCTTCTTTAACCAGGATCTTGACATGAGTCTTTTTAACTTAATAAAAAATGTAATAGAGGAAGAGTAAAGATGTCAAATAAACTCGTCCATAAGGGTATTTTTCAAACTCGTCTGGATTTTAATAAGGAATCCTTTGCATTGACCAAGTACAAGTATGAGTATGAGTGATACTTGATTTTTTAAATTAGATATGTAGATAGGGATGAGTATGTACTCACTTTCCATGTCCTTGTCCCTATCCTCATGCTCCTTCCAGTTTACTGAAGGATTTTGTTAAGGAAAATGTCCAACACCCTAGAATTTTGATTAAGTGTTAAAAATAACTAAGTATAAAACATGGTCATATTTCGTATATAAGATGTCAAATTTATAAAAACAACGGATCATGTAAGACAAGTGTTTTGTCTGACAAATAATATAATAATATGTTATCATTTATTACATCTAATAAGATTTGTAGAAGATTATAAGAAATGTTCATAAAATATCAGACGATACATAGACTAAGCTAACCTCATACTTCAAAAAATACTATGTGTTTATTCTATGTTACATGGAATCTTTGTCTGCCAAAAAGATCCATTAAAAGCATAAGCTAAAGTAAACATCAAAAGATCTCATGGAGTTTGAGCTAAAACTACTTCTTCTCTGCAATTCCCAAGCACTGAGTATTGTCAACTCTAGAAAGGATATTTTGCTCGTATGACTATGCACAAGTAGACAAAATCAAGCTAAAGAACATTGCGTAAGAAAAGATAACTTAATCCAGCTATTGGGAAGTTTATGTAAAGAATAAGAGAACGTTTGATGTTGTACAAAGTATTTTTGTAAAGAACTTTGAGGTTTAATCATCTTGGAAACAGAAACTTCCTAGTCATCAAAATATTTTACCTCTTATGTCACATATGTGTGGGTTGTTTGTTGGGGTTCGCAATTGTTTTTTAGTGTTGCATTATCTTGGATGTGGGATGAATTTATACACAATTCAACGATGTGTTTGCTGGGTTGTGGGCCATGACTTTGTTAGTCATCCTCGACCTAAAGTGGTTGTTATCACCAATATATACAACTGATCATGTAGGTTGTATAGCTCTATGTATTGTTGGATATTGTCCTACTTTCGTTTCTCCTCACTCTTCTATTAGTACTATTCTATTTTGCATTTTCATCGTTCTTTGGATTAGGTTTTTCATGTTTGAATGTCCATCTTGCCAATGAATATTTAAGAAATAGTAGTTTGACTTCTAGGGAGAACTATATAAACTTGTGCATCTTGAAAAATGCTTTACTTAAGCCTTACAATGGGCTCAAATGCTCTTACTAAGATATGGAGAGTCATAAGATGAAATATGAAAAGGAAAAAAAAATTATTGGGTTATGAACTCGTTGTAAATGAGCTATAACATCCGAGTAGAGGATAAATGTTCATTTCTAGAAAATTATTTGATGTGTTTAATAAATAGACTGTTTCCAAGGAACTCACATGAGAGTGCAATATTTTTTTTTGGGAGGTTTAGGTTTTCAAAAAGTTATCTAATGATTTTATTTATTTATTAACATTATATATTAACATTTATTGACATATGCCTACTTACGTTTTTAGAAAACGTATATTTTGAGAATTTTCACTTTAATTTTATTACAAGAACATCAAAATTATATATAGTCAAAGTATTTATTTTAAAAAATAATTGAAAGTTAACAATTTTCACAATGATTTGTTAACAAAAACTTGTTTTTAAGTATTCTAAAGACCTATATTTTGAATGTACATCAATATTATAAAAGTTATAACTTTACCTACTCCCTCAGAAAATAAATTACCATATATAACTTATACTAAAACTAAGTTTTAAAATCCAATGCTGATGTAAAGTTTGTTGTTTATTATTTAACGAACTACTGACTTCACCATAGAAGATTTTGACGTTAACCAAAACTCAAGTATCTTCACATTCAAACAAGTATTTTCTAAATGATAATTAAATCTAAGAAAGTACGTATAAATACTTATATGTCTGGTGGTTATTTTTATATATAGTGTTATTTATAAATATCGTTATTTATGCGTCTACAATAGATTTGTCCGCCACAAAGTATGATGTGACGATCTATTGTCAACCGTCGTAGCACTCATCATATAACACCTATAAAGTAACAGTTTTAAGCGTATAATTTATATTAGTTATAAATGTCATAACTTTTTAACTTGTCAAAACCATTTCACTGCAAATAACAGTTTTTTTACATGTCATTTTATACGTTATAATACAACGTTTGTAATCATCATTATTATATTAAATTGTAAAAATGTCAAAGTATATCACAATACAAGTACATGAAAATGATAACTTTAAATCTACAAAATAACAATTGTTCCACATTTAACAAGGTACAAGACACATCTTAATTTGTCTTTCTCTCTCTGTCTTATCCTACAATGTTTTGGTTTGGGAATGAAGCATTACTTCCAACATTTGGTGCCTAATTTTTAAAAGATAAATGAAAACAATATTATAATAATTACTTAATTTTCTTTGACAATAATTAAATTTTAAACAATTATTTATAAAAATATAAAATGAACCAACTAATTATACTTTAAAATAAACTAAATTAAGTACAGGCTCAATCAGATATAGAACATCAAACAATTAATTAGCATCATGCTTGGAGAATCCTTTTCTAATATAAATAATGGTTTATGATTAGTTCTTTCGTTCCATTCATGATGAACCGATCTCCATTTCCATTTTGATTTATCCACCTTATAATATTCATACATGCATTGATTATGCTGTCTGTAAGATAGTGGTGGACCATATAAAATAACTCAGGGAAGACAAGTGTAAGGTGCAAAGTGTTGCTGAGATGGAGAAATTGTTCAGATCAAGGGTGCAAAATTACATTGGCTCTTGACTTCTTCAAAGGCTATTTTGTTTGGATATACTTTACATAAGTTATCATTAATTTATTGAACCAAACACAATCCAAAACCGTAGACATGCCACCCCAAACAATAACCAGAAATCGACAACTCAACTTTTGTCTATTCTTGGCGTCCAAGGTGGTTTGGTTTGGATCATGTGTTGGTTTTGGTATTGTCATGGATTGTGGCAGGAATTCAGGGTTTGTGCTTGGCTCAGATCTAGGGCAAGAAGTTCAGACAATTAAGTCCTACCTGGCTGCTATGTAAGACTTGTTTGCACCTAAGGTTTTTTTAACCCCACCACTGTTACAGCCTAATAGGAACAGTTCTGGAAATTTTCAAGTGTTCAATCATATTGGAATATAATTCAATTATGATGTAAGGGAAATACTTATTAACAAGACAATTGTTATCTCTACGCCGCCAATAAATTAACAACTGGGTTATCTCTTTAAAATACGAATCATGCTCATAGTGGCTCACAAATCATAGTTTATTTTAAGGATGATCTAGTGGTAACATGTACCTTTGTTATTTGTTATGTAGATGATCTAATACTGACCAGAATTTTCTATTATTTGATAGTCCATTTTTGTTGAAGATTAATTCGGTAAATTTTAATCAAATTTTTAAATTATTTAATTTGATCATATTATCCAGTAAAAGATATAGAAATTCTAGTATATGTGGTTGATAGTTTTAGTATAACATCTAATCTCCTAGTTTCTATTGAGATAGTCTAGTTTAGAGAATTAACGTAAGTGATGTTTCAACTTAGTAATGAGAAGTACACTTCACGTGTTTTCTTCATTAGTTTAGGTGACGAAAGTTATGTTGTATAAATAGGAACTTATATTGAAAGTTATTATTAACTAAGTTTTCGTTCAACTGTAATAACAAAAAACTGTGAGAGTTGTGCCATAGTTCACTAGGAGAAAAACTTTAAATTGTAATTTCTATACAAAGTGAATTATAATAGTGTAGATTGAAGTATGTTACACTTCAATTGAACCACATTAATTCTATATGGTATTCTTTTTTGTTTTTTCTTAGTTTACCTTCTACCTTTAAGTTTTTGGATTCTCTCTATCATTGTATTATTGTTTGTGTAGTAGACGCTTATGTGGTGAATTTGTTAGTGTTATTCCATAACAAATTGGTGCAGTGAACTTAGATTCAATCATCACAACTTTCGCAAAGTATGAGGTTGAAAAATTCACTAGTTTGAATGATTTTGGATTGTGGTGGTTGAAGTCTTTTTGTTTAAAAAGCCTCCTTGGAACTCTAGTAGTTGAATCCAGGCTTGATGTTGCAATGGTAGAGAAGGACAAGAAATAATTGTAGGATAAGGTTCACAATGCAATTGTTCTTAGTCTTGGTCACAAGGTGTTGAGGCAAGTTTAGACAACTATGGACAAAGTTTGAGAACATGTACATGGTGAAGTCTATGGTTAGTTGTTTATACCTTAAGAAAGTATTGTACTCATACAAGATGAATGGTGAAAAAGAAATTAGCAAACAACTCGATGAATTTAATAAGCTTATTTTGGAAAATATTAACATTCAAATTGATGACGAGGATTGAACGTTGTTGTTGTGTTCATTGCCTAAAACTATGATCATTTCAACCAAACCTTGTTGTACGAAAGAGAAACACTTTCTCTTGAGGAGGTTTAGGCAACTTTGAGCTCAAAGGAGTTGAACGAAAAAGTTGATATTAAGGTGTCTATTGTTGGAGACGACCTTATAATAAGGAGAAGAGTGTCTTCTAGTTATAACCGAGGAAGTAGAAGGAGACATAATGGTAAGACATATAATTTATTAGATGTCTTCGTTTCAAGAAGGAAGGTCACACCAAACCGTTCTGTCTAGAGAGAGAAGGCTAAAAACCTTGGTAGATTGTCTGGATTTGGAAAACAATCTAGCTTTGATAGACCATATATGTTTGGTGAAGTAGTTCTGGTTAAAGATAGTTACAAACCATTACAAGTCTTGATGTTGTCGAGCAGTATTGGAGATTGTGATTGGATAACGAACTATGTATGTTCGTTCCATGTGACACCTAACCATCTATCGTTCTAAGAGTTTAAAGAACTTGAAAGAGTTTCAGTTCTCCTTGGTGATAACAAGTCTTGTAAAATTACTTTGAGTTGAAACCACAAAGTTTTGTCTACACAATGGAACTGAGAGATTGCTTGATGATGTTAGGTTTGTACATGGCTTGAAGCATTACCTTACATCTCTTAGTGAGCTTGAAAGGAAGGAATGTTTTTTTAAAGGTGAGTAGGTGAAGAGCATAATTTCATTCACACTTTAAAGCTTTAATAATAAACTCTTGGACTGTAATCATGAATAAATCCACTATTTTATTTGAGATTCATCTAATTGAATTTATTTTAGCCTTAATTATTATTTATGTTAATCTTATGTTTTAGACGTAGTAAATGATCTAATATTTTTCAGAGTAGCCGGTCTGAGTAGACGGTTAGATAAAAGCATCTGACTAGACTATCTAAATGAAGTGTTTGCTATTACGAATGGGTCGAATCATACGAAAGTTCAAGTTGCTTTTTTGAATCAAAATTGAAAACAAAATATGAGTTAAAGAAATAGATAATTAAATCTATAATATATTAGAAAAAAAATTGGAAAAAATCTTTTGTAGGGATATTCTCTCAAATTTCTAAACTTAAAAATCCTTGGTTAAATGCACCAAAAAACTCTAAAACTTTGTTTGATTCTCTATTTTGCAATTGTATTTTACATGCATGAATTGATATAATTGAAGCATTCTTTGCTTAAATTAACCCACTTTCCATATTAGATTACTTTCACGATAATCTACTTGTTAGCCCCCTTGAGCCTATAGCCTTTTTCTTATTTTTAATCCTTATTATAAGCCCAAAATAGAAAAAGCATGTGTGTCCCTACCTTAAAAGATAAAGGAGCTTTTGAAATTATTCTAGGAATAGGTTCTTACATAATTGTGCGGGTGTACCTCATTGTCCATAAGTTATAGTAATGAAAAAAAATATAAAAAAGAAAAAATAAATAAAGAACATAAGAGTGGATTGTTTAATACAGTGGTTAGATCTTCTACTAAATAAAAACCAAAACAAAATGATATCTTAAAATAATGAGAGGAGTTGAATTGTCGTGATACTTACACTTGTTTTTAGACCTATCCTTCATTTCTCCTTTGTTTTTCTATGGTTGTTAGCCTCTTTTCTCCATTTTACCTACCTTTACCTTGGCCCAATTACATCCTTTATGAAGTCTTCTTGATCTCTGATTGCATATTTTTTCAATTGTTGTAAATATTAGAGTCTTGTTAAGCATATGGTAGTATTTGAATACATGAGTATTGAGTTGTTTTTTTTTTATCAGCAAAGAATAAATAAAATAAAATGAGACACTTCAAGGGTGTCTCAACCCTTATACAAAACCCCAAAAACAGGTTTCCTAGAACCCTACCAACTAGGGATCTAACAAACATTGTACTACAGATCAAGCTAAAATCTCAGACAAAGGTAAAGAAACCCAACAAATACAGTTATATCACCCCACCAGAGAGGTCACACCCTCAAAAAAGGACATACATCCAACAACTAAACAAGGTCTTTGTCATCATGCTGGAGGACTTTACCCAAGAGTCAAACTCAACAAACCAATACAAGACACACCATCCAACAAGTAAGTCATAACTTTGTAACGACTAAGAATACCAAAAACCCAAGTGCTAACAACGACAAACCGATCCTCATAAGAAGGATACGTAAGCCAAAAATACCCTACAAAATACACATAGCATCCTCCCGAACTGGCCACAGTAGTAACCAAAAAACGCCACATAACCTTTTGCCACATTTCAAACACCGTAAAAATTCTAGCACCAAACCAATAAGCATACAACAAAAACACTTCCTTTATTGCAGCACAGAACAAAGTCATCAATCCGACCCTGCCAAGAAGGAATGACCAAGACACCTACACATCCACACAATACCTTCCAAGCCTCAGTCCAACCTTGTCAGAAAGGAGTTACCGATGAAACCTGCACAAACCTCACCACAACTACCAAGACTGGGAAAAAACGTTAATTAAAAACGCAAATAATCAGACTTTCAAATACCTCATACAACAAAGAGGTTCTAGACACCAGTCTGAGTAAGAGAAAACAGCTGATTATTCTTTTACTGTGAACATGAGTGCTGAGTATAAATACAAACCCTAAACACTTGAGAGTTAGAGAGCGTCTAATGAAAATTTTGTAATTCTTGAATCAACCTTTAACTTCAATTTATTTGTACTTTGTTCCTTTGATTTTTTGTGAGTCGAAAAAGTGTTTTTCCTAGGAGTGCAAAAGGATATATGTGGGGGGTATTTGATGAGCATAATTTCATTTACACTTTAAAGCTTTAATCAAAGATTCTTGGACTGTAATAATGAATAACTCCATTGTTTTAACTTATATTCATCTAATTGAGTTTATTTTGGACTTAATTGTTATTTATGTTAATCTTATGTTTTAGTCGCAATAGACGATATAATATTTCTCAAAGTAGATGGTTTGATAGAAGCATTTGATTAAATGGTCTCAATAAAGCGTTTACCACTGCGAGTGAGTTGAATTACGCAAAAGTACAAGTTGCTTCTTTGAATCAAAACGAAAAACAAAATTTGAGTTAAAAAATTATAGAATTAAATTTGCAATATCTCATAAACATAATTGAAAGTAAATCTTGAATATTCACTTGAATTTATGAAATAAAAAATACCTTATTAAATGCACCAAAAATATAAAAAATCTCATTTGAAAATATTTTTCAAGGAAATCTTCTTAAAATATTTCTCGTAATAACGTCGTGTTTAATTATAATGAATGCACAAATCTAAACAAAATTTAGAAACAAGATATTTGGAAGAGAAGCGAGCACGAAATCTAGAGTTGATCGGGAAATAAGATATCTGCTTGATAATTCATAACAGAAAAAAAAAACATTTCATAATTGTAAAACATCATTTGATAATTGTTAAACAATATCTTAAGGTCGATTATGAATTCAATTCCGTTAATGAAAAAGGATTATAAAAAAAATATAGGAGAATATTTTTTTTTGGATCGCGGCATAACACACTCTAACCTAATTTATTTATTTATTTATTTTGTTTTTCATCTTCCTCACTGAAACCTAAACCTTCTCAATTGATTCTCTTAATTTTCCTTTAGATTATGAAGTTTTAATCAATAAAAAATCCATTTTTTAATTCTTTGTAATAATTTGTTAAGATTCAATTATTTTCTCTACTTTTGATTTATTGGTTATTGGTTAGTTCACATTGTTTTAATTAAATTAAATTTTAATTTAAAAAAAAAAGCAATACTTTAGAAAAAAATTACCCACAAATAATTATTTCATTCTGATTATCCAATGCACATAAAAATATATTAACAAAAAACAAAAAAAAAAACAGAATAGGAGATCGCTTCTGGTGAGCTAAACTACTGTCAAAATTTTCAATTGCTTTAAGTCATCTAATAGATATACATCCCATTGCGTAATCAATTTCAGAAATGTTCTTTCTAATATTTTTCTTAAAAAAAACATTACTGGCGACTTTATAATTTTGAAAATTATTTTTGACCTTCCCAGGTTGCCAAACAGTGAACCAAGAACAGATCTAAATAAGGATGCACAACACAAGCAAGTTACATAATAGAAAGTCCACCTACAAGCATATTCTACTTAACAAAACTTACATGCAGTGAAATCAAAGAAACCTACAGAACTTAGAGGATGAAAGCGTTAATACAGACTGTCTCCTTCAGGTAGATCCCAGTTATCCTTGTCTTCTTCTCTCTTGGTTGCTGGGACATCCTGTTTTTTCTGTGCTACAGTTTTTGACATGGGGCGTCTGAAAATGATGATAGGCAGAAAAAGTATCAAAATTGAACTAATATGTTGCTAATGGATATATCTAACTACAAAAACTTCTTCCAACACCTTACAATAAAATTTGTGAGCCATCAGCAGTAATTCCATTCTAGAGGCCAACAAAGAGCAAATAATCAAAAGAAATTTACACCATTCAACCAACCGCAGAAAACATTGGACAGTAAAAAGCTCCATAACATTGAAAAGGAACAAGTCAGCATCATTCTCTCAAAACAAAATCCCTGTTTCATTGATTTATGAATAGACATGACATGACACTTGAGGAAAGGGAAAAGGGCTGTCCAGTGCATGAGAATATCATCTCATTGGGTACATAAGAAGGATAAATGTATGCCCTGTGTGAGGAAATACACTATTTTCTGGACTTAATCCCATGATCCGTGATAGGTCACAGGGCACTCAGGCAGAAACCTCCCCATTGCACCATGACATACACTTGACCTTCATTGCCTAATTTAAGGTATCTGATGGGGGAATTTCATAGAATTCTTGCTTTTACAAAATTTACACTTCCTGCGGATGTATATACACACTAATACCACAAGTTTTGTCCATTTTAGTTGCAACTATAAAAAGACAAAACCAGACTAGTGAATAGCGGTGCACAGTGGCATTTAGTGCTATATGTACTTCCATATGTCACACTTCAATGTAGCAGCCTGATAGCGGCATTTAGTGGAGCAATAGGCCCCCACTATGTTGATGGTGTCCAAAATCCAGAGAATGGCCTACAGTATTAACATTACGGGAGAATTTTATGGGGTTAATTTTGGGTAAAAAAAAAGGGTTCCAGCTTGTACAAAACGCTCTCAAAGTTCATAACTATCAGGCCTCACTTGACTCCTCTCCTCTTCTACTCACACCACTATCCGAGAGAGACAAAAACAATGACACAAACAGGGATGAACACTTTCAAATGCTAATTTTAAATTTGACATGACAAAATGAATAAAAGACCACAATTTAGGTCCCTATTAGGAGTCAATAGAAAGGTATGGAACTTGAATTCCAATTGGAAATATGGAATTCTAATGCCATGTTCCTAAGCTACATCTTGAGATATGGTTCTACCAAATTTCTTACACAATGGCACCCTAGACAAAACTACACCACAAAAGCTAACTGTTATAGTTAACTATGACCTTATATACCCCACACTAAAACCAAAAACCCCATTGTAGTACTCAAGTCCCAACCTTCAAACAAATTTTAACATACCAAACCTTTCATGATCTTTAAATTTATCCCTCCCCTCAATGAAAACCCACATATTAAGAAAAGCCAACCTCACAAAACAATCCAGCATGAATACCCACTGATGTGGGTTATCCATCCAAAAAGAAACAGATACAAATTACAATTAGTAGGCCACAGCAGGTTATGGTACTTTTGTTTATCCCTCTCTTCACCAAACAAATGAGATAACTCACAAATAACTAATGCATAATCTTAATACGCACAAACTAATTTGGAGAAACCAAATTTGAATTTTGTGTTTCTATTCTATCAAACACTTGTCACAGCAATGACATGAAGAGGAAGGGACGACCTTTTGCGGTTACGTTTGGCAGCTTCACGCGACTTGCGTTTTTTCTCTTCCTGTTTGTTCTCGAAGTACCTCCTCCGCCTACACTCCTGGATGACGCCGGCCCTCAACACCTCTCTGCGGAACCTGTTGAGGAGGCGCTCCTCGGGCTCGTCCTCGGCCACCACCACCTGCACGTTGTAGGGTGACTGGAAGAAGAGCGTGTTGGAGTAGGCCATGGAGGGGCATATCACAGAGGACAGTTCAGATGAAGATGAAGGGTCATATTGCGCAATTAGAGGTTGTGAGGGCTTGTGGGTGGAAGAAGAAGTGGTGGGGTTGAATTGCGGTGGCGGCGGTGTAGAGGGTGGCGGCGGTTTTGTTGGTAAGAAGAAAGAGAGGAAGTTGTTGATGGTGGATGAGGCAGCCATGAGTGATCTGAATAGTGATCACTGAAACTAACTTTATCTGTTATCAATATCACGCTTTGGTGTAAGGATACTGTTTTTTTTTTATTATTGTTAATTAATTGGGCTAGATACACGGGTAAGGTTTTTTCTTCCTGCACCCCATCATCACTAACTACACTTCCATATTAAATATTAAAAAAAAACTAAAATAATATTCTTCCTCATATTATAGGGTTTAGAGTTTATAATTATTAATTCCACTTTAATTTTTTCATCACACTCCTTGAAAAGGAAAAAGAAGAGAGATAGAGAGAAAAATTAAAATATTGAGTTTGGTGAAAAAATTGTGTATCTTATATATTTTAGTTTGGAAATCTTATTTCAGAAAGCATTTCATACATTTTAAAAAGTTTGTTCTGAAAAATATATTCTGAAAATATATGTTTAAAAAATTCTTATAGAGAAAAGTTGCTCTAAAAAACTCGTTCTAAAAATTATCTCACATGTTCTGAATCCAAAAATTTTAAAAAAATTATTCGGAAAGATTTCCAAAACAAATCAACTAGAAGTAACCGTTATAAATTATGAAAGTGCACTTAGTAACTATGTGGTGTAGGAAGCAAAAGTCCTTTAATAGTTGAATCTAGCACACACTTTTTTTTCTATTAATGTTCACTTTTATTTTTTATTGAATAATACTGACTTTGCGTCTGGATGCAAAATTTCACCTTTGATATATTGAATTTGAACTTATTTTGTTCAGAGTAATTTTATTTTTCAAATATTGTATTTAAATTAAATTTACCAAATTTTTACTTTTATTTGATTACATATTTCAATTATTGCTGAACATAAAAACTTTTTTTTTATAAATTTTTTCATGTATCACTATGTAACTACAATCATACTTCACATGTGAAATATGTAATTACATATTATATCAACTAAACCTCTTGATTATCTCATAAGAGATATCACCTAATGCATAAACCTACTATACAAACACACCACATAAGGTGTAAAAGGATTCACTAAGAGTTTTGGAAAGAAATCACTTAAAGTGACACATATCCAATAGAGCAAGATCACAAAGAATTAAGTGACCACTAACACAGAAATGTAAAATAAATGTGGCTATTTTACATTTACAAATACGGTTATAGAACCGCATTTGATCAGCACGCATTCGTAAATCGGAGATATACAAATGCGGTCATAGAATCGCATTTATAAATTAGATTTACAAATGCGGTTAATTTAAATAACCGCATTTGTATATTATTCTGAATGAGGGATGAGGGTTTTTAGGGGTTTAAGATTTACGAATGCGGTCTTGGTAATAACTGCATTCGTAAATCACATTTACGAATGCGATTTTAGTAAATGACCGCATTTGTAAATAGGTAAATCACATTTACAAATGCGGTTTTGGTAAATGACCGCATTTGTAAATAGTGTTTTTTTTTAAAGTGCAGTTTGTATTGTGCATAAACCATATAAAT
>Ga0123342_1006135_pt1 | contig 16880 bp, 7 predicted proteins | sample Turbeawhitnodule_FD_89960 | JGI IMG/M metagenome (GOLD analysis project Ga0123342, IMG submission 89960) | Root nodule microbial communities of legume samples collected from Mexico - Turtle bean Mexico white nodule | ecosystem: Host-associated > Plants > Roots > Nodule | place: Mexico: Nepantla... | reverse complement strand
GAGTGAGTGCTTCCTTGCTTGTTTCACATCATTCGTGCCCTCATGGGTTACTTCTAGTACTTCCCACATCTCCTTAGCCGAGTTGCATTGAGACACTCGAAAGAATTCATCCATATTCAATGCAGAGGTGATGATGTTCTTGGCTAGGGAGTCATATTGAGCCTTCTTCCTTTCACTTTCACTCCAATCAGACCAAGGTTTCTTCACTGTTTCTTCTTTGACAACCTGCATAGGTACAAAAGGTCCATTAACCACTACATCCCAAATTCCCATGTTAAAAGATTCCATGAAGATTATCATTCTAATCTTCCAGAATGCATAACTCACACCACCAAATATAGGAGGTCTATTAATATACGCACCTTCAGCAAAAGGCATTTTAAACTCAGACATAATGCACAAACTTGAGTAAAATACAAGTCCTAACTCTTGATACCAATTGTTGGGTCTATTAGTGTCTAAGTTCTAGAGGGAGGGGTGAATTGAAGTTATAAAATTTTCACAAACACAAACTGGTTTCAAATTGTTCTGAAGAAAAAGAACAAATTGATATTGAAAAGAACGGATTTATTGTTCATCACACTTTATCAAAACCAGAACTGATTCAGATTAGTATTGAGATCAAACAAAGAAATTATCCAAAACCAGTTGAATTATTTTTACAACTACCAAGTGATCAACACAAGTTCTTTTAAAACAATTCTTTAAAGATAATGAATCTTTAACAATGTTATTATAAAGAAAATGTTTGTTCTTAAACCATTCAGCACTTAGAAACAAAAAGCATATTTGTGATTAAAAGATTTCCCTAGTTTAAAGAAGAACAGTATGATCAAGCCCAAAAATAACATATTCAATTTTAAATGAACAAATTGATTTCCTGACAAATTATCCAATTAAGCATAAAAAGAGTGCAGAGATGAGAAGAATGATGCAAACACAGTTTATACTGGTTCATTCATAACGAGCTACATCCAGTTTCACCACACACCAAGGTGAAATTCACTAAAAACAATTCAATTCAAATACAACACCTTGCAATTCTTGAACTCTACAAGAGCAAGGCACACAAAGCTTAAAAATCCCTATTTCAACATTACTTGCACTTTAAGAAACCCTATCAAGAAGTGTCTTACACAAACACCATTACACAAGAATGAATAAAGGAAGGAAAACACCTGAAAGAAGATGCAAGAACCTAGATTGCAGCACACCAGTAAAAACACCTCCACCAAGATCAAGGCACACTAGGATCAAGCACTCTTGAAGATCTTTTTGAAAACCTTTAAAAAAAACTCATTCAAATCCTCACAGAAAACTCTTTTGTTTACAACGTGATTTCTCAACAACATTTCATGTGAGAAGAGTCTCCCTTTATATAGAAAATAGTTTCTAACAACTTTTCAAAAGCAGTTAAAAAGTTGTTATAAAAAGAACAGGTTAAATTCAAAATAAACAGATTGTTTTTCTAAAAGACAACTACCTTATCTTAACAGAAATAACGGCTCAACAAATTGTTTGAAAACATTTGAACAATTCAAAAATAAATCTATTACTTTGAAAAAAACATATTTATTTTTGTGTAGAACCATATTTTCTAAGAAAACTTAAAAAGCTTTTAGGAAAACATTGAATCACTTCTTGTGTTTCATCTTACCACCTTGATTAGGCATAAAGGGTAGGTCATGAAGCAAAAGGCAACCTAGAACATACTCTACCTAATATACAAGATCACATAATTACATCACTACAACCTTCAAAGCAAACTTGTTATTTTCTTCATCAAACACACACAAGAACAACAGATAAGAAGCTTCATCCATTTTCAACACATTAAGTACTATATTTAAAGTATTTTTCATTTTATAGTTTAATGTATGTCATAATTTTGTCCATCAAAAACATTTATATATATATCCTCAATTTCAACTAACGAAATTTTGCATGTTTGAAACACCAAGATAATTTAAATATTATTCCGTCCCCTAAAACACCTTTTAAAGAAAAAAAAAAACGTTTATACACTTGAGATAGGACTCTAACAACAGTATTATAAGCCCTAAATCGGAACAAAATGCAAGTTACAAATTTTCTCCAATACACTTATAGTACAACCTGTTAACTTATTTTACAAAGTAGTAATAAAATTAACAATGACTTTTAAAATTATTTTGTTTCCAGTATTAATAAAAGTTATATGAAAAATAAAAGAAATCAAAGTACAGTAGGACTACTTCTCAATCCAGAATGACAAAAAATAACAGTGTGGCTGACTAAGATTTAACTAGTGCTCGACTGTTACCATGGAAATTACCCTGCATAAGAATTTTACTCATCAAAGATTAATTTTAAAATAATTCATTACCAATACATTGAGATGTACAGAACGAATTCCACAGAACTCCAAATATATTTTCTATATTTATTATTAGAACTTCAAATACTTTTAAGTTAAATATTCTATAGTAATGTTTAATAATCGGAGATTCAATTATCTTTAAATATTTCTATATAAATATATTAAATCTAAATTCAACACATTTTTAGTGACTACGAGGATCGGTAATGTATAAACGCTTAGATGTCACGCACATTTAGAAACTAAAAAAAACCATTGCAATACTAAAATTGGTAAAGTGAATTTCTAACTTTAGCCATATTAATTTATTTATTTTATGTTGAAAAATGAGTTTCTATTTGTTCAGATCTCTTGAGCTATGTCACTTATTTAAGTAACTCCTGCAATGCACGGTCACTTGCTCCAACAGAAAAACTTAAGTAACGTTGTTTAACTCAATCAACTCACATAAATACCTGTGGTAGATAAGTTCTAAGGCCATTTAAACCAAAATTTCAATGAGGGAATCTTCAATCCTTTTGTCCCATTATCGAACAGGAGGAAAAACGAGCATGTATTTAAAATATACACACAATATGGCAAATATTAATATCATACAATTGATCGAATATTATGAAGTTAGTTTCATCATTCAAGTTGTAGCAATACCAAACATAAAGATAGCTCGGAAACATTAGTTTTACCACCACAAGGCCCAAAGAATGGACAGCTTCTTATCAGCCTGCCTTGATTGCCTGCATTAGAGGCCATCACATATGAGCACAAATTTCTTTATACATGAATTTTAGTAGCATAACCATCAATGAATCAAACAATAAATCAAGCTAGCCAGGATAAGCTATTCAGTAATATACAAAGACAGCTATCATTTTGAAAACAGATAATTCTCATTTTGGCAATTGAAGTCAATGCAACTAGAAGCTGCACCTTATACACACAATGAACTACACTACTTCCAGCAACATGATCCATTACACTTAAAAAAATCATTTACAGAGGAAAATATTATTATAAACGGGCCTAAAACCATATTTTCAACTCAGACATCCAAAAATGAACTAATTCACAATGATAATGAGTTTGTATTATGCATAATGAAGCAACGACTATCATCATGATCTAAACAAGATAAACTTCATCATGCTTTCCAGTCAATAATATTTGCAAGTATAGGATGAATTATGACCAAGGTTTGACACATTAGATCAAAATGTTAAGATCAAATGTTTAATATCGAGAAATTGTAAAAGATGATCCAGTTAAAGCAAACAAAAGAATTATTAATTGAAGTCAACTTAAATTTTAACTACTTTAAATATATAACACGATTACAGGGAAATATAAGATCTATGTCATCAATAAATCAAATTGCAAGAGTGTTGAGGAATCATTTTACCTAGAACTTAGTCAGAAATCAGAACTACCCCTCCACCAGACTATAAGGGATACCTCAACCAGGAGTTGAGACAGTTTAATAAAAGGCATAGAGATAAATAATCCATTTCTTCAATACAAACTTTGTCAATAAAAGCAAAAGTAGCTGATTATGTCATTGAATTAGTGACAAAATTCAATCAGATATATTAGCATACCTGTACATGTATTTATCTGTTGCATAACTATTTTCACAAATAGCATGCTTCAACTGTCTTCAGTTTCTTTGTTGCCCCTGCTGCCATCACGTTCCATGTAATCAGCAGCATCATGCAAATGAGTTTCAGCAGGCTGTATGATCTTACCAAATAGCAGGATTGAACCAGAACCAACTTTGGTGTTGCACTGCCGGGTCCCAGTAAACTCTGTGTCAAAGGAATGTAAACTACTCTGGCTATGTGGTGACAGGTCATCTGATTGAGAACTGCTCATGTTTAGCTCTGTTGAAACAATTCCCAAACTTTGCACTGTATTGTTCCCAAAGGAAGTACTACCCATGTACATATAAGAGTTATCGTTTAAAAAGTTGGAAAAACTAGATGCAGAAAATAGATCATGCCTGGCTCCCTGCATGCCAGCAGGAAAAGTATCATAACTCAACAATCTTTTATCCATGTTTCCCATTGTTGAGTTAGGGAAACCTGTCATAGGAAAGAAGGGGTCTCCCTCCCTATCACTTAACAGTCCAGAACCCTGGTCAGCTCTAAACCTTTTTGAAGGGGAAAAGGCGGGATGGGGTGCAAGTGAGGGGGAAACAAGTTCAACCTGCCAAGGACTGACTCGCTTTGCATTCTGCAAGACTTCAGGTTCATCCCAGTTAACCTATGATATTGAGATCATAAAAAATGGTAAGAAGCCGATAGCAGCTATTTGTGATAGATAAGAAATCATAAAACTAAATTTTCCAAGACAAAGGTTTCTTATCAATTAAAAGAGTATGTCATCACAAATCACAAATAACATAATACTAGGATCCGTTGATACAATATTACAGGAGAGAAAGAACTTTACCCAAGTCGTAGTAAAAACACAGATATAATATATCTTAAGAAACTTTAAGTACAGCGGGTCTTCCATTTTCTCAGCTCAATCTATTAGTGAATAAGGTAAATATAAAGTATCCAAATGTTAGGTAATATCACGTTTCCATTCTCTCTTTTCATTAATACTGAAGGGCGAATATTTTCTGTATTGCCCTTATTCTAAAACTGTCCTCTTGTAGCCACGATGCGCTATTATTCAGAATCGATCATATGATAAGATGTAACTTCCTTACCCTCTAGAATCATCCCCACATGCATTGAGCGAGACTAATCCCATTGGATATAAAGCAAAACAATTAACCCTCTCCAACTTTTTTAAAGAAAAACTCGTAAGTCCATTCCAAACATTAAGTTATCACGATCCCAAGATTTCATTTTACTTTTATACTTCATAAACCATATATACTTTGAGAGCACATTAAAATATACCACTTTTAAATACTATTAAGGCTAAAAATAGTAACTATTAAATACTTTTTCATATTTGTTGTATAATAAACGCATGTTTTCTAACATAAACTTTCCAATTTTAGTTTTCCAAATAAGGACCAGTTGCTACCATTTAGCAAGACTTCGAGAGCACATTGCATAATCCCATCCTTTCTTTCAGCACAAGAAAGACCCTGTTTGGATCAACTTCTGACCTAAGGAAACCTATTAGTTGAGATAAGTATTTGATTACTAACTTAACAAGTTTATAGGTGTACATTGATAAGTTAGTTCACATGAATGAGCTTCCAAAAATGCTCGAGTGCCCAAGTTAAATTTTAACTCACAAAAACATTTAATTCATGCTATTTCCTTGATTATTTATTTTCTTCTCCAACAAATTTATCGAAATTGGCTCAATCACACATTTAATTCATGCAATTCCTCAATCACCAAGCACGATGCAAACAAAGTATACCTGAAGCATGCGCCAAGGTCCATTATCAGAGGCATACGCAGAAGTCACCGTCCCTTGAAACCACGTCATCCTAGAAGAATCCTCGGTCTCCATTCCTATCTTCACTCTCATTCCACCAACCCACGCGCACTTCATCGCGTCCTCCACAACCTCAGCACTCACCACAAAATCCGCAAAACCCGCCTTCGGATAATACACAACTTCAAACGGCGCGTTCCGCGCCACGCACTCCGCCGCGGCCGCCACCGCCTTCGGCGATACTCTCCCGGTAGCGCTTCGCGAAAAGCCCTCCCCCTGCGCCGGCGGCTGCTCCGCCTCCACAAGAGAGGAAGAGGAGACGAAGCGCGTAGCACGGCGGATCCCGACTGAGACGTTCCCGTCGGAGTCCTTGACGAAGACGACGGAATCTCCGGCGATGAGCTTCTTGTGGTTGACGAACTTGCTCCAGCCGGTGGTGAAGAGGTGCCGACGTGGAGTGCCACGGTAGATGTGGCGGAACCGCCACGCGACGCCGTGGACGTCGGTGACGGAGAGAAGCTGGACGGGAGGATCGGCGCGGAAATCTAGCGGAGGGAAGACGGAGTCCGCACAGAAGCGCGGCACGGAGAATCCCCCGCCGTTGTTGGCGTCGGAGGGCGTGAGGATTTTGGAGAACGAAACGACGCCGTTTTGGCAGTCGCGGTCGTCTTCGTCCTCGTTTTGGCTGTTGCTGTCGTCGTTCTGGTTGTGGTGGAAGGGGTGAGGGAGGGGAGTGAGGAGGAGCTTGGCGAAGACCTCGTCGGAGAATGGATCAGCGAGCAAATCACGGGAGGACACGTGGCAAAGAACAAAGGGAGGGGAACGGTAGGCAGGGGAGAGCGAATGTGAGGGAGAGGCGTGCTCCATGTGTCCCTGAGGGAAGTAGTAAACCCTAGAATGCAGCTTCGGGATGTGCACAGCGGCGCCGGCGCATGCCCTCCAGATTTTGGGGTCGACGCGACGAGGCTGCGGCGGAGGCATGTTGAATTGAACTAGAGAGAAAGAGAAAGAGAAAGAGAAAGTGAGGTCGGAGTAGGGTTTAACTTTTGATACATGAGAAGGGGAATGAGAAAGTGAGGGAGTGTGCCACTGCCACTGCCAATATTGCAACTGTCTGCACTTTTCTCTCTCTCCCTCTCTCTCAAGCAGTTGTTGTCGAACGAACCATTCTCGGTAGTCGGTTATGTTTTCATTTATTACACTAAATAAATCAAAGTGCACTGTACTATTGCCTTCTAATTTCCCTCTTTTTACTTTCTTATATACTATATAAATTCATTTATCTGCAAGCTAAATATTTTTTTAAATGGAAAAACATATTTGAAATCGATTTATGTTTATCCCAAAAAATTATCATACTTAAAACCAATTAACAGATACTTGTTAAATTACAGCATTTGAAACCATTATAGTTACTGTAATTAATATAAAAATAACAATTTTTATAGGATTTGAGTTAATTGCACATTTCTTTATTGAATCTTGACATTTTGCATATTTTAGTATTGAAGGTTTTACTTCCGGAATTTTGGTATTGATGCTTTCAATTTCTAATACATTACACGTCAGAAAAACATATTTTTTATAAGAAAAAATATTTTTTGTTGAAAACAAAAACATATAAGTACAAAATTAATATTTAATAACGGTTGTTATTATTTATCTAGATAATAAATCTATAAATAAAGTAATATTTTCTTTATATATATATATATATATATATATTATTTTCTACGGATGAAAATTGCACTTTTTTATGTAAATTTTAAATTTAACTTATATAAAGAGTTTTATCTAGGTTAAACATACGATTTTATTTTTTATTTTTTTTCTTCTGTCTTGTATTTCATTTGTCTGCATTTATGTTCTCCATTTTATATTTTTTTTATCAGAACAATACCATAACCATCATCACTAGTGCAATATACTTAATTTTTGAACTATGTAAGGAGAAAAAATAAAAAATAAATAAACAAAACAAAATATTTTAAAAAAATCAACTTCTTAGGTCAATTATGATAACCCACATAAAAAAATATAACTCACTATGCTTATTATTTAATTTCTATGTTATTTATCAGTTTTCTAACCAACATAAAGTTCTTTAAGAATCAACATAAAAATTCATAGTAGTAATGAATGTATTGAAGGAAACAATGTCGTTCCACTTAATAGAATAGTATTCTAGATTACAAAATGATGTTAATTTCATTTTCTTAATGTTGATTTGACAAATTAATTAGTTATGTTCTCGGAAGATCGAGTAAACATCTTAATATTGTGTTTGCCTCTTAAGTATCTAGTTGTTCTAATCTTTTAGGGGTTGTAATATGATCTAGACAGGATTTATATAATTTTGAATTTTTTTTAACTTTCATTATGTTTTTTTTAATTAAGGGATTGAATTTCATATGGGAAGATAAAGAATCATAAGATATGATAAACCCTTTATATTCTCATGGTGGGAAAACATTAGGCCTAACATGAAATTAAGAGAATAATAGTGAGATTTAATTGCTCGTGGACATTGGAGACATTCTTATGGTGGAAAAACAATAGGCGTAACATGAAATTAAGACAATAATAGTGAGATTTAATTGTTAGTGGACATTAGAGACCACTTAGTGAGAATTAATGTGAAATTCAATTAGTTTTATTGTGGTTTCTGTACTGGCAAGCAAGAAATGCTTGTGATTTCGGTCCAAGAGTTTAGGTATGGTCAGTTTGGTTGTGTGAGTTATGTCTAGCTCAATTTGGTTGTGTGAGTTATGTCTAGCTCAGTTTGGGTCGGGCATGGGTCCAAAAGTTCGTTAAAAGGTCAGTCTAGGTTTTTTAGTAAATTTATGTGGAAAAGATAATTAATTAAATGTAAGAATAATTGAATTAGTTATAGAATATTATTAAATACAAGTAAAAGCGGTTAAGAATGTTGGTATCCGAAAGTAACAGGTACACGGTAAAACAGATTATTGTTGAATGATATTATTGTTGTTGAAGATTATATTATGGATGTTGAGATTATATTTTCATTGATGAAAATTATTGAAGGAATGTCTATAAAAGGGGTTTGAGACCCCGAGTAAAGGTACGCTTTTCTGAATACTTTAGACTGAAACAAATTTTATAGTTTGAATGCTCTCATTGACTTGATCGTCAAAGTATGATCAATAGGTAGAGCCCTCTTTGTCCTAGTGGAGCAGTATCTTGAAGCACCAATTGGAGACAAGTAAGAAGTGAAGCTCGCCCATTCAATCCAACCGAGGTCGTGCTCAAGAAAAATGAAGGCTCACGGTCGAAGCAACCCAAACACAAGGAAAACAGTCGAGACCGTTCCAGCAGAAGCAATGAAGCCTCCACCGAGAAGAGAACGGATCTGAGGTATGTCCCATACGTTGCTAAGAAGGAGGAGCCCGAGACAAGGGCCAGAGAGGAGACGATGATCAGGCCCAGATTCCGAGTATCATGCAAAGAGCTCTTAAGCATGTTGGGGGTAGCGGATAAGCTGAAGTTTCCCCAAAATACAGACCGATTTTTGGGTTCACGAAGGGATGCCTGATGCGAGTTTCACAGGGCATTTGGGCATAGTGTCAAATGATGCATAGCCTTAAGTTATCAACTAGTCGAGGCTAACCAGGAGAAACTAAGAGAAAAAGTTGCAACCGGAGATTAAATGCAAGAAACTCCAATCCATGGGGAGTTGAGCACTATCACATGAGGGTTCTCTAGAGGAGGAAACTCGACCTCAAAGTGAAAATGATATGCACGAGCAGTAATGTCCTTGGATACGAGGAGGTCTAACCGCCCTACAGAGCCATCCCTCTGTTTCATAGGTTCCGACCTGGAGGATGTGTTTTCCCATGAGGATGATCCAGTGGTGATATATGTTGTTACTGTAGGACAAAAGGTGCACAAAGTCTTGATCGACCAAGGAAGTTCAGTCGATGTAATGTTCTGGGGGACGTTTACAAGTTTGCAAATATCCCCTGACCAGTTAAGGCCTTATGATGGTTGTCTGGTCGGCTTTGCAGGAGACCAAGTACCTTCATTCCTTTATTTTTTTTGCTTTTAAGTCTTTATGATACATAGGATTTTTATCTTTTCTTTCCTTTAGTAGATCTTCCTTTGATCTTAAGTTCATTTTTGTATTTACACACCTACCCCTGTTTTTAAAATTGTTTTGAAGTTGTTTGAGGGACCTTATGTTGAGGACTATCTGGGGTAAGGTCTAGCTAGGAAAGTTTGGTACTTAAGTAGTCCATTGTGACTCACCTCACTTTTCCAAGAGTGAATTTAGAGAAAACGCATACTTGATTCCTTGATTTACTTCAGCAAAATTGAAAATCTTTTATCACTCAAGTTGAATTTTAAATCTTTGTGAATTCAACTTTTGTTTAAATTCAACAAACCACCATCCTCATTGATCCATTGTAACTTATAAGGTTTGGTAGGGGTTGTGGTTGGAAGATTTAACTTGAGGATCAATCTTTCACTACAACAGTTAGAACATGTAACTAAAGAACATGTTTTGTCCAAAACTTTTGCATCTTGTTCGGAATATATTCTTCTGTTGTGATTGTTCCAGATTATTATAATGGTTACCAAGTAGTCTTGTGATCATTAAATATTTTTTTGGAGGGAAAGATAGAAGAGGATCCGCAAAAGAAATTTTCTTTCTAGATTTATCTTTAGATTTTGAAATGAACGTATGTATTATGCTATGATCATCCAATGTTGAATTTAAAACAAAAAAATGTTTTAAAAAAATCAACCCAACTTGAGTGAAAAAATGTTTTAAAAAATATTTTTATTGGTGAATTTTCTTCAAGTTCACTCTTAGGATAGTGAGGTAAGTCACAATAGACTACTTAAGTACCAAAACTTTCCTAGTTTGAGCTTACCTTAGATAGTCCTCACAAAAGTTCCTTAAAAAAACTTCAAAACAATTTTTAGAAATGAAGGTGAGTGTATGAATGCAAAAATGAACTTAAGATCAAAGAAAGATCTACTAATAAAAAGACAATAAAATCCTATGTATCACAGAGACTTAAAAACAAAAACATAAAGGAAGGAAAATGAAAGAAAAAAATAAAGGGAAGAAAGTAAATGCTAGTGAAAGTACACTAGTTGAATCCTAAGGTGAAAGTGTTGTTGACACTAAGAGCCCATTGTCACACTTCTACCACTAATGCACATGTAAACTATTTAAAAATTTATTGGAATTGCTTTTGGAGCAAATTCCCAATCAACTCAAAAGTAAAATTACACAAAGGTTATGTGATACAAAAATTCTAGAAAAAATAAAACACAAACTTGAGGAATTCCTTTAGTGATTGAAGCTTCTTTATGTGGAAGATGTATTGAAGTTATCCTTTAAAATTTCTAGTCTCCTTATCTTCCTTTACAGATTCTATTTATGCAAAGTTTCATCTCAAAGAAGAAGTCCAAGAATCCACTTCCTTAACACCAAAATGTTGAAACACCAAAGCCTTTCAACAAAGTATTAGTCCAAGAACAAAAACAAGAAAAGCTAAATTTGGAAAGCTAACCCAAAAGAAATTTAATGAGACAAAGAGCAAAAGAAAATGATGCAGAACTAGGTTGGTTTGGCTTCTTCTTTGTTGTAATTTTGTATGTTGCAGAATAATGGACTTGAAAGTGATATCAATGGCTGAATTGAAATGTGGAGAAGATGAAATGAAGAAGAGAAGTAGAAGCTTAGAAGAGGTGTGGCCAACTTCTAAGAAGATTCAAGCAAAACACTAATAGAAGTACAAACTTGAGAGTGAAAATTCGAAGATGAATGAGCTAGCAATTTGGGTAGCATTTCATTATCAATTCAAATATGAAAATTACACGTCTAAGCACCTCTATTTATAGCCTAAACTGGTGCCAAAAATCTGATTATACTCTCCAATTAAATCTTGACAAATGTCACTCTATAATTGGACCAAATCCTCTCCATTCATAGTGAGACAAGTGGCGGTTTGTAAGTGGAGAGGAATTCCCTAAAATGAGGTGCAGCCATGTGTCACTTATACTTTCCATGTGTTGGTCTAGCTGACCATTCACACTTTCCTTGCCATGTAAGTATCATCCATGCCTCCTTAGAATGTTCTCCAAAACCCTAAATTGTCTAGGTTTTATTTTGGGCCAAAAGAAGCCCAAATGTGACTCTCTCTAGATTTTTCTATCCTATTTACATCTTATTCTACTAGGCCCAATACGTGGCCCAAATAAATCCTACACTACTCTTTAAAAAATTTACAAGACTAAGAAGAAGAAAAATAATTTACAATATCTTCAGTAAGTCTCAATATTCGTTTATCTTCTTAGCCGAAAGTTTCGAGGCCGTATGGTTTTCATCAGAAAACCAAAGAAATGACAAACAACAATTAAAGTAAAGAAGAAAAGTTAGCACAAACAAATGGAACCTAAGAATAACTCTAGAATGGATTACAAAACAAAAATCTAGAGTAATATGGTGTTGACCAGTCCAAAATTTATGAAACTTTTTCTAGAAAGAATTTGTTGATGAATTTTCTTAACCAAGAAACTCAACACAATTTTTGGTTAAACACAAAAAAATTTAGGTCAAATAGATGAGTATTCAATTAGAAACAAATAAAATCGTTTGACATACAACAAAGTATTAGGTCACAAAAATGAACCTATCTTTCAACGCTGGCAAAGATGAATCAAAACTTTATTGCAAATTTAGTATAACAAGTTTTATTAGCAAAAACTCATCAACACAATAAGAAATGTCTAGTAAAAGTTTCAGATCAAAATACTCAAAGAATAAGGCGCAATAAGTCTCAGACCGAGAGTAAACAACACTGTGAAACTTATTTTTCTGAACCCAAAATGTCTTGGCTTTTGTTGTTTATAAATTTTTTTTCTATTTTGTTCTTGGACGTGCCTTTTTAACTAGGTACAAACAACATATCAAAGTGTTTGTGTAATGTTTTTTCATGATTTTCAATGAAAAATGAACTCGGAATAAAATTTCCAAACTAGGGTAAAAAAAATTCACAAATATGGACAAAAAGAAACCTAGGAATCTAATGGAATTAAGAACAAAAATAACAAGTCACAATGGAAATAAATGTAATGGAGTGCACTAATGAACAAGTAGTAACACTAGAACTGAAAGATTACAAAAAAAAAAAGGTTCAAAGCTTATACTATTGTTTTATGACACAAACAAAAGTAAAGTACATGGTGTGCATTCTAAGAGGCATTTTATCAAACACATATGTATGGACTGAAAACTATAATTATATGACAAAATGAAACAAAATTCAGACAATAATATTGACATACAAGGATTAAAACACAAAACAACACCTAATAGCACACCTATCTTAAATAAAAAACAATTAAAACCAAGAATAAAACTCAAAACAAAATAAAACCGAGAACAACACTTTTCTTTTATGAATTTTGGTGTGGAATAGTTATGGACACAAATGGAACAAGAAAACTTGAAAATAATTAAAACCAAAGTGATTAGTGTGACAACATAGAAAAATAAACGGTATAAAATATCAAGAAACAAAGAATAAACTAATTAAAGTAAAGAAAAGTCAAGAACATAAAAAACAATGAAGAACATGTGGTGTAACTTGATTTTAATCCATTAAAGAACAAAAGTAAATGGCGGAAAAGATGTTTAACCTATGGAAGCACAAGAATAAACGATGGGAATGAAAGAAAATTGAAGAACACATGAAAAAAAAATACAAGAACATAATTCGGCAAACTCAAGAACACAACCGAAACAATTATGAGACTAAGGCTTATGTGAATCATGTTTCCTTGCTTTGATCCACATGATTCACTTTGGTCTTAAGTTTTGGGAGGATTTGATGGACGCAGTAGAAGGCTTGGAGGTTTATGAAGGAAGCACTGAAAATGGGTTGGAGAAGAAGATGAATAGGTGTGGTGTGTTTAGGTGTAAAGGCTAAGGAAGTGGTTAGACCAACTTCCTTGAGTTTCTACTAGGATAGGGAGTGTCTAGTAAAGAGAAACTTGGAGAGAAATATGTAGAAAAATCAAAAACACAATTCAATATATCATTCAAGTCTAAAGAATATAAGAGAGGATTCACTTATTTATAGACTCAAGTGTTCAAAAACTATGCCTCTTGGATGCCTTCACCTTAGTTAAGTGAAACTTAACTATGGTGAAGGTTAAAGCTCAAAATCATGTAGCTCTCCTCAAGATGCTTCTAGAAATCTTTGCTTAAATGTTAAGTGAATAAAAATTCATAAAAGACTATTCTAAAAGTTTGGCTCAAAAATACAAATCCATAAAAGACTATTCTACTATATACAATTTTATACAAGGCTAAGAGATAGAATATATTATGTAAAGCTTTATAATCTTCTTTACTCTTAGCTTGAGTTGTGGTGGCTACATATGTTGGGATGATCCTCCATCACTTTACATTGAGAGAATCGATACAGGAGTTTTCAATGCCTATTCTAACTCAGTGGTTGAGTTCATCTCAGCGAAAGCTTGTGATGACTCAAAAAGAGTTTATGTGAAACCACTACTGAACCACTAGCTCTTATCCAACTTCATCCAAATAGTTGTGCCTTTCTAAAGACTTTTCAAGTACTCTGCCATTACTTTTATATAAGTCCTACTATAAACAAATTTATGTATTTTTTATCAATTGAAGCACGATTTTAAGGTTGGTTGGGTGTTGTTGAATAAAGCTCAACATGGTGCTCTTTTCACCATCTACACTTTCTAATTCAAAAATTTCAAATATAAAATTTTCAAGTTGAAATTATTTTCCTAAGACCCTCAGAAACAAATTTTTTTTCACCCAAATTTCCTTTGGATTAGCAAAGGTCGGATAGGTTTAGATCTTGGATTAAGTACCTTCTTACGACCAAGGGCAATATAGACATAGAAATTATAAATATCCTTCCTCGTCTTATAAGTAGCAAAGGTCTCCTTATTGTACCCCTCATTGAGGATCCTAGTTTCTTGTTTTGTGGCAAGGTTCACTTTCTTTTATCCTATTAAATGTTATGTTATTCTAGCTTTTAATTTCTTCCTTTGGTTTAGGTTGTGCAGATATCATAAACAAAGATTTTGATTACAAGAAACTTTGCACTAAGGTTGAACTTCCTCCACTAAAGAAAAGTATTATCGCCGACATTGAAAATCCATCCAAGAAGAAAAAGAGTGAAACAATAAAAGGAGTCAAAACTTCATCAACCGCTACTTCAAAAATAATGCCACCATCTTCGTCGATTGAGACAACAGTTCAAAATGTCTAATGACGCCTCAAGAGATAAGTTTACTCCAAACGTACCTTGTCATATTAAAGTAATGTCGGGCATTTGTCACTTATTTTGAAGTCATCGAGAAGATAAGTAAGTCATTGTAATTGTGGAAGTTAAGGCTCTATACTCAGCCTCATAAGAGCTTCTTGAAATAATATATTTCTTTTTAGAATTCCAAGATATGGGATAATTACCAAGGTAGATGATGTATCAAGTCATAGATTTTTTTGTATCAATACATCCTTCCTAATCAGAATCGTTAATCCTTTTAGTTGAGTTTCACTATTTGCATTAAGAAATATACCTTTCCTAGGAGTTTGCTTTAAATATTGAAGAACACGCATATCAACTTGATGATGATCATTAGATGGAGCATAAACAAATTGACTAAGAGGATGGACTACTTGGGTTATATTTGGTCTAGTGTTGGTTAGGTATATGAGACTTCCAATGATGTGAGTTGATTTTAGAGTTGTCCATTTTAATGGTGACACTTTGTTTATGATTTGAATTTAAACAATTAAGGGGTGAGACCTAGAGAAGATTCCCACTGAACACGAACTTAACCAAGTGTGAAAGTCCACTTCTAAAGGCAAAAGGAAAAACATACAATATGGTGATAATGATGTGTTGCGGAATTGAAAGACTTAAAATGAAACAATAAAGATGAAGGAGACCGAATGTAAAAAGAAGCAAAACAAGAACACAAACACAAGATAAATGGTGAAATGAAAAAATGAGTGAAAAGGATGAAGGATAGGAAAGCTTATGGATATTGGTATGAAGGAACACGCCACTTGGAGTGTGTGGGATCTCCAAGATAAGTGATGAGGGTCGCCACTTGAAGAGATCTCACTCTCATAAGATAAGACCAATGAAGAGAGCACACAAGTCTCACTCACAATTTTTGCACAGTTTCCTTTCTATTTCAAAATTCAATGTATCATAACATGAGGCAAGACACCTTATTTATAGGAATGGGTGTCTTGGAAAACAAAATGCGGCAAGGGCATGAATGAGAGGCGACCTAGGGGTTTGACCTAGGTCAATGTTGCCCCTTAGTCATAGCTTCTAGAAGCTAGGGCTACATTCCTTCCCTAAATGGCTAGGTGCAAGCTAAAATGATAAGCACACCCACTATTATGCTAAAAGAACCTTATTCTACTGAAATTAAAAATAAAGAAACTAGTTGATGCTCAACTCCCATGGCTTAGGCTCTACTCCTTGTGATCCTGATGCAAACCAAGCCAACAAGGAGATGACCAAGGATGCACACTATGAGAAGTCATCTCAACAATCAAGTGAAAACCTCACCAAGGATTTAGCAGACCTCACCAGAGGAAGAAATGGACACAAACCAGAGCATCTAATGTTCTTCCTGCTGATCTTCATAAAGAATAAAACAAGTTGTAAATAATTTGGGTTCACTTTAGGGGTCCAAACAACAAAGATAGGCTAGAATAAAGTGCCTTTAGCATAATAGTGTTAGAATACATGGCCTTGAGGGGGAGTGAATTGTTTAAGAGAGGTCTTTGAAATCTTTTTAAAATTTAACAAAATTCTTTGTATGAATCCAGAATAGAAATCAGGTTAGCCAAGAACAAGTTCAATAAAACAGCAAAGCAGCAGAAAAACAATTGGCTATTTCTGCGAAACAATCGGTTGTTTATACCAGTAAAGCTAAAAACTGAATGTAAATGAGTTTAAGGGTAAGAGAAAGATACACCAACAGTTTATACTGGTTCACTCTTAAACCAAGAGCTACATCCAGTCCCCATAAAACCATTGGGTAATCCACTAAGTAATCAAACCAGATT
>Ga0123342_1006133_pt1:0-15000 | contig 16885 bp, 5 predicted proteins | sample Turbeawhitnodule_FD_89960 | JGI IMG/M metagenome (GOLD analysis project Ga0123342, IMG submission 89960) | Root nodule microbial communities of legume samples collected from Mexico - Turtle bean Mexico white nodule | ecosystem: Host-associated > Plants > Roots > Nodule | place: Mexico... | reverse complement strand
AGATATAGATAGATAGAGAGATAGATAGATATAGATAAATAGATAGATAGATAGAGACAGTTAGATAGATAGAGACAAATAGATAAATAAAGACATATAGATGGATAAATAGATAGAGACAGATAGATAGAGAGATTTATATATATATATATATATATATATATATATTTAGACAGATAGATAATTTGATATTTAAAATATATAAATACACCTAGATATATATTTCATTTAAATAAATATAAATACATATAATAATAATAAAAATGAAAATATGAATAAATGGATACAAACATTTAAAATGAATTATAAATTTATACTTATAATATAAATATAAATATGCAAATAATGATCTCGTTTATATGAATTTTAATACTAAAAATAAATATATAAATAAAAAAAAGCTGATACACATTTTATAATTTTAATATATTTTATTTTCCAAAAAATTTCGTTAATTTTAATAATAACCTTTTGTGATTTAAGAAGCAATTCAGTTGTGTGCAATAATTTGGACCAGTTTTTTCAAAATCCTAAAATATGTGGTGTAACCGTGATTTCGGTGGTGTGAAGAGTTATATCATTATGTTTTTTTTTTTATTTTTAGGATTGAATCAATTGGATCTCTCTTCTTAACTAAAGTGATTTTGAAAACGTGAGAGCGGAAAACAATGCACTCTTGGAAGAATTGTTAGTGAAGAAGTTGCAATTTTCTGGTGAAAACTGTTAACGGAGAATGCTTTAGTTGAAATTGGTTCATGTAAGTTCTTCTTCTCCTTTCGCTTTTGATTCGATAAATTTTTGGTTTTGCGTTTTGCTTCACTGTTCTTGGTTTTCGCTTAATCGGTGAAATGAGTTTTGCACTTTTGTTTTTATGGACGAAAATGGGAGCAACGACACCACTCCTTTGAAGGAACATATCATGCAGAACACTAATCATACTAATCATGGGATTCTATCATTATTAAATTAGTTGCATATAATTGCGTAAAATATCGTAAAATAATTTATTGTTGATAAAAAGAATCGTAACATAATTTTGCATACAATAATTGCGTATAATTTGATAATTATTATTTTCTTAATAAGTCACTTTTATAATGTCATGTTTTTTTTTTAATTTTTATTGTAAAAAAATATTTAATAAATATTTGTATGCGTAAAAATGTGAGTATCAATATTTTCATTATTGTATTGTATTATAATAAAGATAAAACACAAATTTATAAGAGTGTACGAAGACTTTCTCTCCAAATTACAAGTTAATTAGGTAGGGATACAATAATCATGAAATTCAATTATTATTAAATTAATTGCATATAATTGCGTACAATATCGTATAATAATTGCATAAAATGATTGCATATAATTTGATAATTGTTATTTCATTAATGAGACACTTTTGATTTATTTGCTATGTTGTTTCAAAATTTATGCAATTATAATTTATTTATATATTTATTATTGAATATAAGAAAACTTATTATTATAACATCAAATTATTATTGATAATATCATTTTTTTATCTTTTGTAAAAAAATATTTAATAAATATTTGGATGCGTACAAATGTGAGTATCAATATTTTTATTATAATATTGGAATGAAAATAATACACAAAAATATATAAGAATGTATGAAGTCTTTCTCACTATAAATTACAAACTAATTAGGTAGGAATATAATAATCATGAGATTTTATCATCATTTTTTAATTTTTATCTTTTGTAAAAAAATATTTAATAAATATTTGGATACGTACAAATGTGAGTATGAATATTTTTTTTTATTGTATTGGAATGAAGATAATATATACAAGTGTATGGAGACTTTCTATTTCCAAATTACAAACCTAATAATGAGGTAGAGATTTAGTTATTATGAGATTCAGTTATTATGAGATTCTATCATTATTAAATTAATTATATATAATTGTTTTTTTTAATATTTTATCTTTTGTAAAAAATATTTAATAAATATTAGGATGTGTACAAATGTGAGGATGAATAATTTCATTATTGTATTGTAATGAAGATGAGACACAAATATATAAAGTTATAAAGAAATCATATTTCTTTGTAACCTTTGTATGCATTACCATCTTTTTTTTATTTGAGGTTGGTTAAAATTATTATTTCTAATTAATAATTTTTCTCTTTCGATGTGCAGCTTCAGTTTCAACTGCTATTCTTCCTGCACAATATAATTAATAGTTTATATTTAGTGGTGAAGGTAATTATAAAAATTAATATATCAAGAAATTAGGAGATGTAACCTAACTTTGAATTCTATGATTGCTCTGATTCTGGTGTCTGCTGTCTGCAGTGTCATTTCCACCGGAAAGTCAATCTCTTATTAACGAGCAAATGGAGTATAACTCTTCCTTAGTGTCATTGCTACCGAAATACCTCCTTGAACTTTTATCTCATATCTAAAGTTTATTAGTTCAGAATCACCTTTTCTAAAAAGTTTTGGGAAATTTTTGGTTGTCATGAATGACTCTCAATTGTGTTAACAGATTTTTCCTTCTTTTTTACTAAGAATAAATCCTCTTCATAAATAAAATCATATATGTTATAATAAATAGAATCTAGGGTTTCACCATCTGAATGTGGGTGAAACCCGTGTACAAATATATCATTATAGTTTCTGTTGTCCCACTTATATAATATATTCTGAAATGATTGATCTTCATCCAGATTTCGAAAGCATTACTCAATTTTTGTTTGGAACCTGTCCCATACATCTTCATCGAAGTTTATCAAAAGACAACTACAAAAAAAACAGTCCAATTTATTGGAATTTTCATCGAAGTTTATCAAAAGACAACTACAAAAAAAACAGTCCAATTTATTGGAATTTGAGGCACTCATTAAGATATGTGGTGTCTATTTACCAACCAATTTTGTTTCCTTCTAATTTGATATGCTCTTTAATTTCTTACCCAGATTTGAGTATATGGTCATTAATTTTTGTGCGAAAGAAATGCTGACATATATGTTAGATTTTATAATCTCGTGCATGTATTCAAATTTGTCACTATTTGCTATTTTAACATCAAATTATTGATAATATCATTTTTTTTTTTAATTTTTATCTTTTTGTAAAAAAATATTTAATAAATATTTGGATCCGTACAAATGTGAATATGAATATTTTCATTATTGTATTGAAACGAAGATGAGCCACAAATATATACAAGAGACTTTCTCTCTCCAAAATTTCAAATCCTAAACCCTTTACGAAACAATTTAAATTTTGAAATTTAAAATTTTCAAAATTCAAAATTTTGAATTTTGAATTTTTAAATTTTTAAATTTTCAACATTTTTAAATAAAGCTTTACAAACTCATCAAACCTCTTTTTCATTTACTATTATCATAAACAAAAGTTGCAGATCTCCATTGACAACAATGGGTTTCAAGGTACTATAATTGTAGTTACCACAATTTTCCACAGTTTGAATAAACGAGGGAGCAATTTTCCATTTGATATAAGGAACAATTTTTTTATTTATTTACGGATTAATTTTCCATTTTATATAATGAAAATTTTTCTATTTGATTTACTGATCAGTTTTCTATTTAATTTCGTCATTTCTTACCATTTTAGTTAGTTCAATCAAAGAACTTACGGTTGTATTGGCACATGTTTTTTTGTCGGTTGATGTTCGTGTTGTTTTTTTCTCTCTCTTTTGATTTTTATCTTTCTATTGAGTGAAAATTAGTGTTGTCCTTTTTGTTGTTGATTGGCTGTGGATGTTTGAGGTTTTTTACCGTGGCTTTGGATCGCTGATTGAGAAAATCTCTATAAGCTTGGTGTTTGCGTATGTTATTGGAACATCTATCTAAGGTTGCCTTTTTTTTCAAGGAACAAAAGGAGTTGACAATTTATTGGCTTTGGTTTTGTTTCAGTGATGTAAGTTATTGGGAAAAAGAATTTGTTGAAGAACTTTTTGAGCATCATAAGAAGTTTGTTTTCGGATAATTTGTTAGCATTTATTCCCTTTAAAAATGAAAAAAAAAATCTTTTACAATTAATAGCAATCAGTGATACAAGATTCGGTTATATTTGAAATTATGAATGTTCAAGAAAAAAAGTACAGGAAGGTTTCGCCGAACATATATCATGCTGATGAAATGTCTGTGTGATTTTTTTTCAACAATTAAAATTGTTTTTTTAATGTAATATTTCAGAAGTTATCAAAGACCATTATTGAGGAATGGATATCCATATTGGATGCTGACATAGATGCTAGCAATGGGAATTCCTTGGAAGCTCATGCATTTTTACAACTAATAACAAATTTTGGTATTGCATCTGGTTTTAATGAGGAGGAGATCCAGGCTAATTCCAGTGGTATCTCTACGTCGTCAAATATTGATCTGTGTCGTTACTTTTGGTATACATATTTGAGTTATTTACAAATTAAAATATTTGTATACAATATATGTATCATGTTGTGTTCTAGATATTACTTGAAGATTGCGATCTTAAAAACTACTTTTCTTTTTATTCTCACTATTATAACATTTTGAAAAAAAAACTTTTATAAATTTTGGCTCCTCTCTACATTTTAAATTTTCATAACATAAACACCAAATATATTTATTTTAAGATGAGAATACCAAAATTATAGATTCAACAAAATAGAGATAAAAAATTATATATTTTAAAATATGATGTTAATTTTAATGTATATTGTAATTTTTACATTATCAATTAATTACAATTTTATTTCAAATAACTTTAAAAAAAACTTAAATATAATTATATTATTAGATACATAATAAGGAAAAAAGTTATATATATATATATATATATTAAAATATTAGATACAAAATAACAATAAAATATTGATACATAATAATAATAAAATATAAATATACATTAAAAAAAATAAAATACGAATACTCGCGTATGTATTTCCACTAATATAAATAATAAAAATAAAAAAGCAGATACATAGCGAACTTACTAGTATATATAATTTTAATATATTTTATTTTCCAAAAATTTCGTTAATTTTAAAAATAACCTTTTGTGATTTAAGAGGCAGTTGTGTGCAATAATTTGGACCAAGTTTTTTCAAAATCCTAAAATATGTGGTGTAAGGGTGATTTTGGTGGTGTGAAGAGCAATATCATTTTGTGTTTTGAATTTATTTTTAAGATTGAATCAATTGGATCTCTCTTCCTCACTGAAATGATTTTGAAAACGTGAGTGCCGAAAACAGTGCAGGAAGAATTGCTAGCGAAGAAGTTTCGATTTTCCGGTGAAATTGGGCTAACGGAGAATGTCTTAGTTGGAATTGGTTCATGTCGTTTTGCGTTTTGCTTCACTGTTCTTGGTTTTCGCTTAATCGGGAAATGAGTTTTGCATTTTTGTTTTGATGCACGAAAATGGAAGCAACACATGGGCTGTGCAGAACACAACCGTGTCGCTTTCTTCGTTGTAGTTGCAAGGGGCAGAGTATGTTAGTGATGAATATGATCACAAGCCCGTCATTGTCATGGATTATGATGAGAGAAGTGAGTTAGGGTTCGAGTATGAAGAATTAGTCCATTGTATGTATGTACCTACCTTATTGTGATGTAAGTCTTTTTACCTACTTCAGAGGATGGTTGGGGTGGTCTCAGATATGATTATGGAAATTTGTATGCTTCCAAATCCTTCTTTGACCCAAGCAAGAATAGAAGGGTTTTGTGGGCGTGGGCAAATGAATCAGATTCAAAAGAAGATGATGTCAAGAACGGATGGGTAGGAATTCAGATAAGCTATCATCAACATGGAATTAATTTGAATCATATGTTTATGTTATATATGGTTTAATTTGATCCTTGTTAACACACTTTTAAGTTTTCTTATGTTGTGTTCTTGTTTACTAATTTCAGGCAATTCCGAGAACTGTTTGGCTTGATTCTCATGAGAGACAATTGTTGCAATGGCCTGTTGAGGAATTAAACAGTCTTAGAGAGAAAGAAGTTAACCTAAGTAACCAGACGCTTAAAACGGGAGATTATGTTAAAGTTAAAGGGATTACTGCAATCTGGTAAGCTATTCGTCTGTCATGATCTGCGCCTAAAAAGGGGTCCCTTGGAATAGGTTCTTAATTGATTGGCTGTACACGGATGCATGGATTTCTCATTCAATAAAACATTTTTTTATAATTCTAATAACATCTCCTATCTTTTCTTTTAAGTCTATATCCAGTTGTAAAAAATATGAAAAAAAAAAGAAATTCCTGTTTTTCTCTCTTCCTAGTTCGATCAAGTCAGAAAAAACATTATGTGTAATTGTGTATGTGCAGGTATCTTTTCACAGTGAAAACATACATTATTTAAATTTCAGAGTAATTAATTATGTGCCATTTGAAGCTCATGAATGACTCTAACATTTGTTCGTCGGAAACAATTTGTTGCAAATTTTGGTTTTGAGTTGATATTCATGTTTCCATATTTGGATCATATGAGTTTTCCTTCTTAAAGTTTCAATAGCATTTTGATTAAAATACTAAGTTGCCAATGCTTATCTTTTAGTTACTATTTTCTTCGTTGAACTTTAGCAGAAGTTATTGTGCCGATTAAGCACAGAATATTCCTTAGTCATATCGGTATTATGTGCACCACAGGTTTTTAATATGCATTTTATATTTAGCTTTATATACTTTTTTATAGTATGAACTAATTCAAAATTACTGCAATACATAAACAAACAAAAATTAACTTTGTTTGCATATTCTTGATTGATGCATGTTTGCAAAGTGCTTTGTTCAGATTCATACTCGTTAACAGTCCCCCAACAAATGTAGTTCAGAAACATGAGCACTTTTTCTAGGTACTTTATTGTCAACAACGACTTTGGGTGATAAAATATCCACAAGAACCATATTAAGACATTGAATAAATGCAATGAAAATTTTCCTGTCTGGAATAATCCTCAGTTCCGTGGTTTTCTCTGATTTGACAGGGTGTTATGATTACTCATGGGAACATGGTAGCCACAACAACAGCTGTTATGACAGTGATTCCAAATTTAGATAGCAAGGATGTGTACATGACATACTTGCCCCTTGCTCATGTTTTTGAAATGGCAGCAGAGGTAATTTCCTCTTAACGTTCTTCTAACTGTAAAAGTAGTTGATGATATTATCTCTTCAGACTCTAAGTTACTATGGTTGTCCAGTCTGTTATGCCAACTGCAGGTTGTGCCATCGGTTACAGCTCTATTCTGACTTGGACTCATCCAGTAAAATCAAGAAAGGAACCAGGGGAGATGCCAATGTGTTAAAGCCCACCCTTTTGGCAGCTGTACCTGCTATTATTGATCGTATTCGAGATGGAGTTGTAAAAGAGGTGTGAATCAAACTATCAAGCTAACATTTTTATATATATAGTAAATTCTAAAGAAAATGGTATGCTTGCTAGCTAACTCTAAAACTGGTATAGTACTTCACCAATTCGTTAACTACTTAACGCAATCTTAGCTCATGGATGGTTTATGGTCAGATGCCGTGGCTACTCTTGTTTAGCATACATCAGCAAAGAGGAAGAGCACATCATTTATTGTAGGCTGAGTTTTGATTTTGGTATCCAACCATTTGAATAGATGGTTTAGCAACACCAAATGAAATTTGACGACAAACACATGAGAGATAGCAGCTAGATTAACAAATCTATTAGGTTTGACAATATCTCATTTCACTGTATTTTTGACATAATTTTAGAACAATTGTGGTTGTTTTTGTGAGAGATATGAACAAGGTAGAGGGAATAACGCACAACTATATCCGACTTGATAAGGCCTGCTACATGTATCATATTATGCTATAGAAGCAAAGTTATCGATACATTAATTTATAGTGAACTCTTTTCTAATGGTTTCTCCTAAACATTGACTCTTTTTTTCTTTCTTGAAAGAATTAAAGGGAGACAATTTAGGGGGATTAGTTTGATGAATAGTTTTTTCTTTACAAATTGTAAGAACTAGCATTTTTTCTGTCACTTTCCCTTGCTGTTCAATGCTTTATACCGGCATGGAGCTTGGGGATTGGAGAAGTTGGTGCGGGAAACCATTGTCTTTAAGAAAATCCATGCTGCACTTGGAGGACAACTCCGTTACATGCTTTGTGGGGTGCCCCTTTATCTAAAGATTCACAACACTCTATCAATATCTGCATGGGGTAAGGATTCTGGTCCTATCTTTATACTGCATATTATTAGAACTAACTTTTCATGGTTATAGATAAGGGTGGGAAAAAATCCAAATTACAAAATCCAATCCATAATTATCCATATCCATATTTGTTTTAATCCATTTAAATGGATTTATTTCAAATCCAAATCCATATTTTTGGATTTTAAATCCAATTCATTTAATTGGATATGGATTAGATATAAGATTGGATACATTTTTGGATTATCCAAATTGTATTTTGTGATGGATATTGACTTGGCCCGATCCAAGTTAAAGCCAAGACAATCCAGTCGATGTTGAGCCGAGCGCGCCTGGGCCGATGTCTAATCGAGCAGTCCCAGGCCCATATCGAGCCGAGCGGGCCCAGGCCGATTTCGAGCCAAGCGTGCCCGGGTCGTTGTCGAGTTGAGCATTCCCGAGTAGATGTCTAGCCGAGCTTGTCCAGGCCGATATCAAGCCGAGCAAGCCCAGGCTGATGTCGAGTCGTCGGGCCCACGCCAATGTCGAGTCGAATGGGCCAGGCCAATGTCGAGTTGAGCAAGCCCGGATCGATGTTAAGCCGAACGGGCTCGAGTCGATGCCGACCCGAACGGGCCCGGGCCGATGTCGAGTCTCTCGGGCCTGGGTCGATGTCGAGTCGATTGGTCTCGGGCCAATGTCCAGTCGAGCCAATGTCGAGTCTCCTAGGCCCAAGTCGATGTCGAGCCAAACGGGCCCAGGCCAATATCAAGTTGAGCAAGCCCAGACTGATGTCGAGCCGAACGGACCTGGGTCAATGTCGAGTATCCCGGACCCGAGCCGATGTTGAGTCAATTGGACCCGGGCCAATGTCGAGCCAATCGAGCCTAAGCCAATGTCGAGTCTCCCGGACTCGGGCCGATGTCAAGCCGAATGGGCCCGGATCGATATTGAGTGGAACGAACCCGAGTCGATGTCAAGTCGCTCCGAGCCCGCTTATCCAAACTCACTGACCCGTAAGAGTATGCGAGTAATCTCTTGATTTTGACAACACTGTATTCCTGTAGTGGCTGCCAAAAAAATAATTAAAATATTATATTATTTGATTGTAAGTTCTAAAAAATAATAATAAAATATTATATTATTTGATTGTAAGTTCTAGCGAAATTGGAGATTACTTTGTTATGAAAGTACTAATGTTTCTGCCAATAATGGACCGATTCTCTTTTGTTGTTTAGATACGCCAAAAAAAAATTCTATGAATAACTTTTATCTTATATACAAAAGGGCTTAGATATAGTACGAGTAGTAATTTATTTTATTTGTAATTTATTTGTTATATCCATTTATTTATTTTATTTATTGAAAAATTACTTTATTAAAACATAGATAAATAAATACAATAGATATAAATAGTTGTGATTGAAAAAGCATATGAATGCTTAAATGATAAGATGAGTAAAACACCAAATGTTCTTATATCCAAAATCTATATTTTACGGGAGTTTTGAAACTCATGGTATTGCACATGGGTTTTGTGAAAACCATTGTATTTTATGGAGGTTTTGAAACCTATGATATTTTACAGAAGTTTTGAAATATATAATATTTTATAGAGGTATTAAAACTCATAATATTTTACTATGTTTTAAAACTTAGGGTATTATACAAAGATTTTACAATCCATTATATTTTACAGAGATTTTAAAACTCATGATATTTTACAGAAGTTCTTAGACTTGTGGTATTCAAGGGGGATTTTGATTGAAAGATTTTCTTTTAGCGGGTAAACTGAGTTTAAAGACTTGATGGGGGTTTTAACTCTTGATAATGTAAAAATAAACTTCGGTTAAAATCATTTTTTATTGTGTTATATAGTGTTTTAATTAAATTAAAATTCAATATTTAAATATTTTATTTCTTAATTGCATGTTGTATGATTTTTTTACATGTTTTGCATTCTTATTGCATGTGTCTTTTGTATGGATCTTAATCTCTCGTATCTCTTTGTAACATAATATAAAGATAAAGGTTGTTGTTCCCGACCAGACTAAAAATTTATATCTAAATCTATTTTTAAATATATTTAGTAAATAAAATATTTGATTTAAAATATTAGGTTTTCAAAAAGGTTTTTCAGAAGAAATAAAAATGATAATTTTATCTACTGTTATTATATGAAATTTATTAATGTATTAGAATTTTGCGTTTATTTATATTTTTAAACATTAGACATGTTCATTAACCTAATTAATCAAAGTTATAAGTTTATTCAAGGATAGATTTATGTATTAAAAAAATAAGAATTGAATTTTATTTTAAATAAATAAAAGAATATAATGTTTATAAATAGAGAATAATTGTTTATTCTTTATTTTTTATTTTATTTAGAATTTACTTCACCAAAAATCAATTTTTTTAATTCCCTCTAAGATTAGGCTAAGACTCTATTGTACTGTCAAATCACAGTTATGGCAAAGGCAAAAGGATAAAAGAGAAGGATAGTTTGATTTGAAGTGTACTTTGATAATTGTTTCAAATCCTATCAAGACTTTCTTTCTTTTCTTTTTCATATACTGGATGGCATGCCTAAAATGCTTTAGAAAACCCTAAAAATCATGACGTACTAGGAATTATAACAGCACATCCATCTTTAAATTTTAATAAAACTAGGAATTATAACAAAAAAAAAAATAGCAGACAAACTACCCACAATTCGTGGATTTGAAAGACGACTTCTATCCTGAGTTGTTTTGTTTCAATGAAATAGAACTACCCAAATACATAAATTTATTTTGGTTAAAATATTGCATAATCACAATATTAATATTACCACTTGTTTATGTGTATATATGAGGCCTGAGGACTGATGTAGAATTTAGTTTTTAATCTATATATCTAACCATTTTATATCGAATTAATTGGATAGGAATGGTTTATGTTATATTACAGGTTAATTTGGACTGATTAGTTATATTTGAAGTTTATGTTGAGTAATTTTTTTTTTCTTTTAAAACTTTTATTTTAGTTTTAAATAAATAAAATAAATATATAAAATCTTTAAAAAAATTTATATATGTAATCTTAATAATTATTTTTTATAATAAACTATAATTTTATTTAATTTACTATTAAATATTAATAGAAAATCTTACCGAAAAATAAAATTTAAAACATATACCTATAAAATTTGGGTTGAGTAGGATAAATATAAAATTATACTCTTCTACCCAAACTCGATTATCATTGTTCATTTTACCAACTTTATTTATGTAATATTGTCCGTACATCAGATCCAATCTAATCTTTTATCTAAATTTACTTTGAATTTTTTCAAATAATATCGGTTGTTTTTATTTGCTCAAACTAATACATATAGTAATTGAAAAAAGAACGAGATATTCCACTCAACTTCCCTTGCAATTTAAATTCATTTAAAAAAATTATTTTTATTTTTATCACATATTTTTATTGATAAATTGAACAGATTATTTTTCATGACTTTAGGCCTTTCTTCGGGTAATATATATATTTCACTCGAGTGTATTTTATGCACATGAAAAGTATAATCTTAAAAAAATTGAACATAAACGTCACTTTGATTTAAATTTGACTCATTAAAATATTTCTATTTTCTTAAATATTTTTAAAATTTATTTAAATTGCCAAATTATTTTATTTGTATTTTTATCTTATTTCTTAACTAAAAACGAGTAAATTTATTAATGAAAATATTTCTCTACTTATAATATCTGCCAAATTTTATTATTTAAAATATCTCAAACAATTAATATTTTTTTTTCATAGTAACATATAATTGTATCTTGTAATTTTATTTTCCAGATAGTTGTACTGAGAATGATTTGCACTATTCCAAAGTTTACCAAATAATTTGGTATTTATATAATCATAGGATAGCATATTTGGTTTAGGATTTAGGATAGCATATTTGGTTAGAATAAATTTTTGACTTTTCTCGGAAACACAAAATAGAAATTGTAGCAGTTTTGAGTGGATGATGAGTACTTTACGACAGATTAAGAATAGTTCACCAAAACATTACTCCACCCAATAATCAAACCAAATCTGCTACTTAACACCTTGGATATTTATACATGAAAAAGAAGACAAAAGAGAAAAGAGTAGAATAGAATAGCGTGTGGATGTGAAATTAGAAATAAGGTTGTAGCACATGCACATCACAGCCAAGTTTTTGTTGTTGTTGCTGTCACAGTAATGTACCACTAAGCACTAACGATAACAACAGTAAAACATGTATGGTTTCTAAAACGATAAATAACTGAAATAGATTAGACTAAAAGAAATGTACTGGAATTAAAATATATAATTTGTAAGAATTATTATAAATATATTCAAAACATTGAAAAAGTTAAGATTAATTTTTTTATAGTACTACCTCTGTTATCGTATACATGTATATATATATAAAGCAAAAAAGTTAATTACATAAATATTAAAGAAAATAATTAAGTACCATTAAATTTTTCTAATTTTTCAATATTTTTTTAAAATACCATTTTTGTTTAAAAATGCATAATTTGATGATATTAAATCAAGCACAAGTAATTAAAAATTGCTTATATTTGATGCAGAAAAAAATTGACTTTTTTTCTTTCTTTATAAATTAGAAGAAGGCAATAAGAGTTTGAGAAACGTGCACATGTAAAGGATTTGAGAAGAAAATGTTAAGAAAATAAAATGTGTTTGAATTAGGATATGTTAAAATCAATGTCTTTATGAAAAAGTTTACTAAAATTTGTGAGTTTTGTGAGGGTTATGAAGAAATTTTGAATTTCTTTTAAAGGTTTAAGATGTAAGTTTACAAATTTACATTTGTCTTTAAAATATTTAAATAATAAAATATGAAGTATTTTAGTGTAAATTTAAATTAATTATAATTTTGTAAATTATTTTCAATATGATTGAATAATTATTTTTTTAAAAACACGAGTTTCTTATCATTAAACATGATTTTTTTTCATAAAAATAATACATTTGTGAGTCAGTGATGAGTGTGATTAAAATTTTAGTTTTTTTAATTAATAAAAAATTAAGATTACAAATTCATTTTTATATTTTAAAAAACTAATTAATTTGTTTATATTTTTTTATATAAATAACTATATTTATTTTTATTATATTATAATTAAATATTTGATATAAATAGAATAAAATAACATTAATTGTTATTAATAAAATTATTATTTAATTATTTTCTGTAATTTATGTTTATTATCATAATTTTAAAAATTAATTTTAATTAATATTATTATTTATAATTTTATCATTAATTTATAAATTAATTTTATATTATTATTATTCAAATATCTATATCATTAATTAATATTAATAATATTAATTATTATTATAAATATATAAATATTTTTATTATTGTTATTATTTTATTTTATTATTATATTATATTATTATAAGTAATTATATCATAAAATTTATATAGATTATGTATAATATATAATTAAATTTATATACTATATTTTACATAATAATTATGTATATAATTTTGTAATATAATTATTTTTTATATTTTTATTATAAATATACTTAATATTTTTATTTTATAATATGATCTATTTTTATTTTTATTTTATTTTTTAATTTTCAGCTTGTCAACTACAATATTCTTTGTCAGAGAAACAATTTTCACTATTTAGAAAAATTTCTTACTCAAACTACATTGGATCCAAATAACTGATATCAACTACTTATCTCTTCTTAAACTACATTGGATCCAAATAAATGATATCAACTACTTATCTCCTCTTGTAAAAGTATTTCCATTAAAATATACATGAACTTAATAACAATATACATAATTCGCCGTGTATGGTTTAGGCTATTTGGACTATTAAATACTTTTTTACATTACTTCTGTGTTGTATGATATATATATATATATATAATAAGTTTATCTTGAATATATTTAATATTAATAGTAACTATTGATAAAATTTGGGTTGAGTAGGATAACCCAAATTATACTCTGCTACCAAAATCGTTATCATTATTCATTTTACCAACTTTATTTATGTAATATTGTGCATTCATATAGGATTCAATCTAATCTTCTTTCTAAATTTTCTTTGAACTTTTTTAGATAAGATGGATTCAATCTGATCTTCTTTCTAAATTTTCTTTGAACTTTTTTAGATAAGATGGGTGAAGAAGATCGAAGATATTGAACTCAACTTCCCTTGCAATTTAAATTCAGTTTGAAAAAATTATTTTCATTTTTATCACATTTTTTTTATCGATAAATTGAACAGATTATTACTCATGACTTCGAGCCTTTCTTCAAGTATGGCATGACAAAGGCGTCATGCTATTAATCAAAGTTAGTTTTAAAAAATTATTTAAATTGCAATATTTATTTTATTTGTGTTTTTATCTTATTTCTTAATTATAAAAATGAGTAAATCTATTAAAGAAAATATTTCTCTACTTCTAATATCTGCCGTACTAAGAATGATTTGTAGTATTCCAAAGTTTACCAAATAATTTGGTATTTATACAATCCTAGGATAGCATTAAATTTTCCACTCTTCCCGTCACCAACACAAAACTTAAGTGTAGCACTTCTGAGAAGATGATGGATAGTCCTATCTTACAACGGGTCTCAGAATGCTTCATCAAAGCAAAACACTCCACCCAAAAATCAAACCAAATCTGTCACTTAACACCTTGGGATATTGCCATGTTATCTGCACACTATATCCAAAAGGGTCTTCTCTACAAGAAGCCTGAACCACTTGTTAATCAACATGATTTCATAGAGAATCTGTTGGAGAAGCTCAAACACTCTCTTTCGCTC
>Ga0123342_1006131_pt1 | contig 16889 bp, 8 predicted proteins | sample Turbeawhitnodule_FD_89960 | JGI IMG/M metagenome (GOLD analysis project Ga0123342, IMG submission 89960) | Root nodule microbial communities of legume samples collected from Mexico - Turtle bean Mexico white nodule | ecosystem: Host-associated > Plants > Roots > Nodule | place: Mexico: Nepantla... | reverse complement strand
AATGCCTATGCTTTAGATTCGATCAAGGGGTGGATTACAACACTCAAACTACCCCAGAACTAGACTAAACCAGCACAGCAACAACAAGCACAGCCAAGGCTTCAACATCCTTCAAAGGGTTTGCATTCTTCAAAGCTTGAACACCACTTGGTTCAACATCTATAACAACCTTACACGATGTTTCATTAAAGTTGACGTTCTTCACCGTGCGTGCCTCTCCGAAAACTGAAACCTCACCTGCATCCATGCATACTCAAGGACCTCTTGTTCTAATGTTGCCACATCGGCTTCTACCAAAGATCCTACCAGAGCAGCTACTTGTTCGGAACATTGATTGTTCTAGAACTTAAGAGGTATTCTTCTACATCTGACCCAAACAAGCTTGTCCTCCACAACAAACTTCTCATCCCAAGGGAATACTGATTCAAAAGCCTTTGTGAACCATTCCTTATTCTCTAGTAACGATTTTTGAATCACTCCTTCCTAGTTCCCGGACAACAGCTCATAATTCCCTCATAAGTACGTCAATCTGATAAACTTGAATCCTTCCATTATGAAACTCTCCTTCACAGACTGGACCTTCTCCGCCTCCTTCACTCTCTTCCTACAAAACAATTTCTTAGCCATTTTACGTTATCCTCCTAATCCTTAATATGAACCCATCCTTGTTCCTTGACCCCTTGCACTTTCCTTTTATTATCCTTCACAATAGCTGAGCGTATGTTTGGCGTTGGTCCTTCTGCCTCCATTCCTTCTGTTGTTGCCTTGTTAGTTTCATTCCACTCCTTCCAAGTCTTCTGAACTCTCCGGTATTTTGGTTTATTTTCCCTTAGCTTCCATGTCCCAATCCAAATAAGAATTAACCTTCTTTCTAGCTCATCTTCTTCAACCACCTTTTGAAATCTAACAACAACCTCTACCTTTTTACATTTAATCTACTTTGAACACATCTTTTACCCTCCTCTTCTATAAAAAATCTTCCACATATCCCTTTCGTCATGATCTGATGAAAACTTGGAGAAGAAGAAGCTAACCTCCATATCGTGCTTTGTAGTGGCTTCGTCACAGGTGCCGTCCTGAACCGAGTTACACCACCGAAAATAGAGTTGGTGATCCTCCTTCTCTTATTACGAATAGTAATTTATGATAATAATAATATTAATAATCTTATTTCATATTTGTAACACCCCAAAAATATATCTAACTATTTAAATACATGTTCCACATATTTCTATACAAACTTAAAGTTTTTCAAAATATTTCTATTACAAGATTATGACTTATAGAAATACAAATATTTACATATCCATAGTTCAAAATAAAACTCTAAAACCTTTAAGGCTCTCCTGCACCTGTATGGTCATCTGCTCGTGTACATAGTACAGTCATCGCAATTCACAACACAATAAAAAAAAGCAAGGGTAAGCTAGTAAAAATAAAATTTTATAATGTATGCAATTAAATTAAAAGAGAAAATCAAATTACATGATCAATTTCTCAATTATTCAATCTTCTTCAAATTCCAACATAAAACAATCACATAAATCTCACATGGATCTATACATCAAGAATATTCAATAAACAACGTCTTTCGGAAGACCCGTATTAAGTAAGTCCTACCAGATACTAACACCTGATCCAAAGATTACCAGCAAATCTAACAGAAAGGATAAGGGTAAGTTCAATACAACCCAAGCCATGCATCTCATATGTCACGATGTGCATGAACTCCCCAGTCTATGTAACCTAGATCATCAGTGAAGCTCAGAGATCTCTGTTACCAGGCATCAATACTTAATACACAACAAACATCAGTCCATACATTATCCCAAATGTATAAATTCAATTTCATACCATTTCATCATACAATATCATTCAAAAAGTGATCCATAACATTCAAAAGTCTATTTGACATAAAAAAAAAACACTTTAAAACTAAATCATCAAAACCTAATATTTCCACAAATTTAAATAATATATAAACAAACAACCCAATATATAAACACACAACATCCCTGCAAGAGAGATTGAATATTGGGACCACGTCCCCTCCACATCCAGATCATCTAGCTTCCCTTACCTTAATTGCTTGCTTTCCAAGCAACCTCTAGAATTTTATCCTCCCAGTCTAGATAAGCTTCAAAATTTAAGGGCCTAATGCAAATTATCCAAACAAAACAAAAATTCAGTATATAGTAGAATAAGTTGAGAGGATTAATCTTCTCAACTAACTCCACCAAGATTGATGACTAAATCCTAAGGAAAAACAGAGAACAAGGATCTTTAGAGAAAAAATGAACTTATTCTGTTTGAAATTCGGATCAGGTAAAAATGTTTCTTAACTCCTCAGCTATAGCGTGGTATGATCAGATTCTAAAATAGAAGAGGTATGGAGTGAGAAATTAAGAGAGAAGATAGAAGAGAGAGATGGAGGGAAAAAGAAGAAAGAAAAAGAATGGTGACGGGAGCAAGGGTTCTGTTGGTTTTTTTTTTTTTAAAAAACGCTGTTAAAATATTAGTATATATTTAAATAAAAATATTAATTTAATAATTTGATGTGATAATAATGAAGATAATAATTATTTTATTTTATATTAATATAGATTAAAATAAAATATTAATTAAATAATTTAATTAGTATTATTATTAATAATATTATTAATTATTAATAAAAAATAATTATTAATACAATTATTAATTATTTTTATTATTAACATTATTATTATTATTAATATTGTTAATATTAATATTGTTAGTATTAATATTAATATTATTAATTTATTATTAATAAAATTATAATTAATATTGTTATTATTCATATTATTAAGATTATTAAAAAAATTAATAACATTATTAACATCATTAATAGTAATGATATCATAATAAAAAGTGATAATATTAATAATAATAATAATAATATCATAATAAGAATAATAAATATTATAAGATGATAAAAAAAGTTTCTTTAGTGCAGTGGTGAGTTGTGCGTGTACTAATAGTGTTTGAGTTTAGTTCCCTACTAATTGACTTGTAAATGTGTACTAATAGTGTTTGAGTTTCGTTCCCTACTAATTGACTTGTAAATGGTTTTGACCATTAAGTTTTTCTTTAAAATCTATATATAAAAAAAACATAACTTTTTTTCCACATGACATGTGTTCATAACAAATAATTTTAGAATTTTAATAAATTTTTTATATTCTATTATCTTAAAAAAAATTATAAATTATATTTCTCGCTTTTTTTGCATATCATTATAAATCATTTCTTAATATATATATATATATATATATATAATTTATTTCGAAAAGCGGTTTATTTAGGATGATATTTAGAAAAAACGATTTAAAAATTTGTGACATAAAAATACTTCACAAAAGATGTTATATTTTTCTTTAAATTTGTAATAAATACTATCAATTTTTATGATTGACACATAATAATATATAATATATAAATTAAAATAATAACTTGTATTTTTCAAATACAATAACAAAATATGCCGATTCCACTAGTCACCCTACTACTCTATAAGTAAATTATTATTTTTTAAATATTAAATATAATATATATTTTCATCAATAAAATAATTAATTATCGGAATTAACAATTAACAATGGTATAAAAAAAAATATAACTTCATTAAAATTAAGAGACATGGTTAATTAAAATTTTAATTGAACACATCATTGTGAGAAATTTAACCTTTACAGTTGATATTCAGTTATAATTATTACTGTTTATGTTTGGATCTTTGTTAATCGCAGTTGGGTCATTGTTATTCTTAGTTCTTAAGAGATTTTTCACAATTAATGTTATGCTGAGATTTGAATAGACTGTAGTGAATTGTTAGTGTTGCAGTTTGGTGTGTTATTCAATTATTAGGTGCTGCGTGTAAAAGTGATGGACGACGATCATCATCGCCAAAGGTAGGGGAGGCAAAACACATGGATGAACAAACATACTTTTTTCTTTTCCCATTTTGTTGTGAAGTAAGAAGAATATGATATGTGGTGAACTTTTTAAAGATATGAAGGGTACAAGAGGATTTTATCTCCCAAAAGCTAGATTGGAAGTGACAACGCTTTGGTTTAGTTAGATGTAGATGTGAAAAACGAAGTGGAAATGAAGAAACAACATGATATGACAAGATAGGAAGCATGAAGATTCATGCTAATTTGCCAAAATATAGGAGGGATGAGGTTGGGGTTAAAAATGAAAATCCTAGAAGGCAATGAAACAAGCAATATTTGGAGGAGGAAGGAACAAGGTTTAACGTACGCAAAAGCAGTGTTCAAGTCAAGATTTGTAAATGTGATGTCAAGATAAATGAAGGATGGAATGGGTGAAGGAAGAAGACAACAAGAGCTATATTGGAAGGCTACACAATCACAAAACTCTAGACTGAAGGAGAAGTTTTTCTCACAGGTATGGGTTTCATTTTTGTGAATTATATGGGGGACAACTTAATTCTTTTAATAGGAGAAGGAGATCCGTATGTAATAAGTCTACGAAGAGAATAAGAAATGGTTGTAAACAAGTTTATACAATTAGTGAGACTCATTGGTATAAGTAAATAAGATAGAATTAGTTAAAATTACTAATATAATATTATTAGTCACACTCAAATGATATAATCAGTTAGGAAACAATTAGTTAGACTTAGAAGATACAATTAATTAGACTTATTAATACAAGTAAAAATATATCAAACTCACATATGATTAGTCAGACTCACTATATTTGATTCATGTGCATTAATTAAAAATATTTTTAGTAACTAGATAGGATACACAAGTTTATCAAATCCCACTTATTTCAATCTCTCAAGTCCAACTTTCAATTGCACATATTTTGCATTTTTCTCAAATAGACTCAACCATGAGGTGAAATATACAATCCAACTCACTATTTGATTCTTGTGCAAGAATTTAAGTGACTAGTTAGGATAAATGAGCTTATCAAATCCAATTCATTTAAATTCTCAAGGTCCAACCTCTAACTACATTTAATCTAAATTTATACTCAAGATACAAATGTAAGATAAACTCATAATACCCTTTTTAAGTCAAAGGAATATTAATCAAATAAAATAATAAGATTAAAAACACCTCATTTGGTATCACACTCAAGGAAAAATGGAAAGTTTACCACCCAGATGAATTATACATCCACCAACATCATAAAGATAGGGACAAACAGAGTATTGAGGTTAAGGACACCTCATTTGACAAGAATAATATAATAGTTACATATAATGATGGTCTCCTTTCCTTGATTATTTTTTAAGATTGATGTATCACTATGGTATTATTCTCTCTTTTGATATTGTCGATTCTTGTAATAGTGTGTGTACCCATCTTCCAACCATGCTCTTATTTATAATGTAATTTGTAATTATTACACTTATCTCAATTTGAATTTTAGTTTTTGTATAAGGTCCCAATTTGAGTTGTAAGTTTATACATTAAAATCGTCATATAGTGAAAAATAAATTTTGTTCTTATCTTAATAAGTGAGTCTCGTAAAAAGATTTTGAATTATACTATATATGATGATTCTTCAATTCGTTTGATGATATTTGACTTTTATTCACTACAAGAAAAATTGGAATTACATACAACCAAAATCCGTATGTAAAGCCCAAAATCCGTATGTAAAACAGGTTTATATACGGATTACATACGGGCAAAAATCCGTATGTAATGTTGATTTTACATACGGATTTTGATCCGTATGTAATAATCCGTATATAATTCGCGTTTTTCTTGTAGTGATTCAAATGATCCATTAAGACTTTGGATAGTCTTACTGATACTTAGATAAAATAATTTACCTAGTTTAGATTATGACTTTTTACATATTTTTTGTCAAACAAAATTTCATTTTATTTAATTTTTTGGGTTTGACAAATAAAACGTTTACTTTACTAAATTAGACTTAATACTTCAGATAAATTTTATCATATGTTAGCTTATTTTTAAAGTATTAAAACATCCAACTAATAAAATGTTAAATATTTTATTGTAAAATATAATTTTACAATATTTGGTATGTTACAATATCCTTATAGATTAGGCCAATTTATAGTATATAAGTAAGACATATTTCTCTTTGCAAGTCAGTTTTGTGACAATGAGTTATACATAAAATCACTTTCTAATGTTGTATTATCGTTGAACCTATCATACTATCCAATATTGGATAGTTAAATCTTACAAATATCGTCATGATGAGAAATGTGGTGGAAATCTCACAACAATTAAATATTAGAGTAATTTGTAATATATGTGAGCAAGACAAACCTTATGTATAATTTGATTTTATGACAAAAATTAAACTTAAATTCATTTTTTAATATTAACTTATATTTCACTTATTTATTAATATTGTATTTCTTATATTAAAAAAAGGTCTCGAGAATTAATGGATAAAATTTCTTTAATTTATCACTTAAATAGAGGGAACTAAAATACTCACAATCAAATGTTGGAGATCCATACAGATTATCCAAAACCAAATACCCAACTCTAATGTTATATAAAATTTAAAAATATTTATAAACTAATGAATTTATGTAGTTTATAAATGTGAGTATATTCATAATGAAAAAAATTATTAACTTGTGCAATACTAATATTTATAATACCTCCACAAACTCAAATTTTCTCCATCCAGCTCTCTACTAAGTTAGAACAAAACTATTGAAGCATAAGATGGGCCTCCAAAGTTGATAGCCCTAAAGCATTTAGCCCAATTAAGCTCCACGTACTCTATTTTTTCAACATATATTTAAATAGAAGTTACTACGGTTGCATCGCAGCATAAGATGATGGGTCACGTTGAAAGTGGCGCTACATTTTTTGCTGCAGTTACACTCGCACTCCACCTCGTCACAGCAACCACCAGTTTTCCTCCCCACTCTTCTTTAAACGTCGCCGATAAAGTTATTAGGGTTCGCGGGGACGGCTCGGGGGACTTCAGGACGGTGACGGAGGCCGTGAACAGCATTCCGTCAGGGAACAAGCGGCGAGTGGTGGTGTGGATCGGCATGGGCGAGTATCGCGAGAAGGTGACCGTGGATAGGTCCAAACCTTTCGTCACGTTTTATGGAGAGAGGAATGAGAGTGACTCCCACACCATGCCCATCATAACGTACCACGCCACCGCGTTAAAGTATGGGACAGTCGACAGCGCCACCGTCGCTGTCGACTCCGACTACTTCGTCGCTGTCAACGTCGCTTTTGTGGTGCGTTTTTCTCCCCCTCCTTTCATTTTCATCATCATTCATATTCTTTTACGGAATAATATCATAAGTTTATATCATTACTTACTAACAACAAATTATTGTGTGTGATGGACATAGCGTCCTTGGTTAGCTTTTGTTCAAATACATGTGCAAGGTTGCTTCTTTTAGCTGTTTTTCTTTTCTCGTTTTCATTATGCGGATAATCAATTAAAGGAAATAAAACTTTTATAACCAAAACTATGTAATAATTACAATAACATAATAATAGCTGTTAAGCTTAATACAATTGTTATACGTTTAAATGTTGTTTAAGTTAAATTTATTTTCTTGCACATGTTGCCAAATGAATGTATGTGTGATGTACGTATACATGCAGAACTCGTCTCCAAGGCCGGATGAAAATAGTGTTGGAGCTCAAGCATTAGCCATGAGGATATCTGGGGACAAGGCTGCATTCTACAACTGCAAGTTCGTGAGCTTTCAGGACACTTTATGTGATGATAAAGGCAGGCATTTTTTCAAGGACTGTTACATCCAAGGCTCCTACGATTTCATCTTTGGAAATGGAAAATCCATCTACTTGGTTCGTATATGTTAACCTGTTATATAATTCCATTTATTATACATTATGATGAAAGTCTAGTTCACATTCCAACACATCTCTAAAATATATGGGTCGAATTATATATCGGACATTGATATAATATGACATGTATCCATAAACACTATAAGAAAATCATAAAATAGAAACTAATTTTTAGAGATTAAAATAATTTGTTGCAATAGTAATTAAATTAGAGATCATTTTAAAAACTAAAAAAAATTTTAGTTTTTAAATTAATTTCTATCATTGTTAAATAGTTTCTAAATTGGTATCTAATTAACAACTAAATAATTGGTAGTTAAAACCTTGATTGCTAATTAGATACCAATTTAGAAACTATTTAACAATAATAGAAATTAATTTAGAAACCAATTTTTTATTTAGTTTCTAAAATGATATCTAATTTAGTTACTAATATTGCAACTAATTCTTTTGATCTCTAAAAATTGACTTTTATTTCATGATTTTCTTGTAGTGAAAGTATCTAATTTAATAAATATTTTTTGAATTTGTAACAATTCTAACCTGGTTCCAATAAAATTTTTAAAAAATAAAACAGTAATTCTCTAAAAATTTAAATTTATTATATATTTTTTTTTATTATAATTAAAAAAATAAGAAACAAATAATTTTGAACTAATTATAAAATATATTTTTCTCTACAAAAGAAAAATTCAACTTGTTAATATAAATATTGATTGTTAATTTATATAATTTGAAAAAATATAATATATAGATGGTGATACATGTTCTACATTTTAGATATTCCACATATTTTTCGTACTTTTAGTATCTATCTATGTTGTGTCGTGTCTACTATATAGGTTGACGTGTATGATGATGATATGTGTACAGAGAAGTAGAATAGAATCGGTGGCAAAGGGTTTGAGTGTTATTACAGCACAAGGTAGGGAAAGCATTGGAGAAGATACTGGATTCACTTTCCTGCACTGCAACATTACGGGAAGTGGTAACAGGAACACTTACCTTGGACGTGCATGGAGGAAGAGCCCTAGAGTGGTATTTGCTTACACCTACATGGCTTCCCTCATCAGTGCCCGGGGATGGTTCACCAATCAACTTTCTCAACCCAAATCCAACAAGTACGTTTTACCTACACCATATCAATCACAATCCAAAGGATAGAGGCACTCCTTAAGTGTCTCATCTTATTCTATTCATTTATTGCTGATAAAAAAAAATATCAATCACAACTATAAATACATATTCTTCGCTCATGTTAAAGATCCATCTTCTCATAACTAAAATTATAAAGTGAATGTAGAAATCACAGCTCTAGTCAGGCATGTATGAAGTCATATGATTTTTTATTTTTTTTGCGAAAGAACTCTCTCAATTATATATTTTGACAAAGGTATTTTACTTATTATAGCACAATCTACTATGGAGAATATAAGTGCACGGGAGCAGGAGCTGTTTCCTCTGGACGTGTAAAATTTCGGAAGATACTGTCTGATGAAGAAGCAAAGCCCTTCATGAGCATGGCGTATATTCATGGAGGAAAGTGGGTTGTCCCACCTCCAAAGCTGTGATACAGACACTACGAACCATGTGAACATTAATTATTATAAGAGAAAGTTCTCATACACAAGAATGTATCATGATTGTACTGTGCTATTACTTGTCTACTAGTGTAACAAAGTGTTACGTAAAACTTTGAAAACTTTGTTGGGTGTACTTGATTGTTGTAAGAAAGGATTTATACAAGTAATGTGAGGTAAGAAGCTGTACACGCGAATTTCCTTTCATATATATGATGAAAGTTCAAGTATGGCCGTAAAGTTGATGCAGAAAAAGAACAAAGTAGGAACATATAGAGACGGCTAAAACTTACCTTTTTCATGCTACATTGCAATTATCAACGACTTACTATATATATTTAGTGATATTGGCTGTAAATAAAATAGGTTGCCAAAAAAATGAAGGTAAAAATACACCAACTACAAAATCATCTCTCATCTTATCCAAACCTGAATGTCACTTTTCTTCGTTTTTTTCTTATCACAACCCTTCTAGTTATTACAAGTTTGAGTTGCAAACAAATATTTTTAATTTTTTTATCATCAAAAAATAAATCAAATAAAAAAAATATTTAAGAAATACTTCTATAGCCGTATCCATTCCTAATGTAGGAAACTTTGAAAAACAGGACTTAAGCTACAAATCAATACTTAGAACATTCCAAAAACATGGTTGAAAAGCATAGATGACTACCGTGAAGCTCTGCAAATTGATAACACTCATTTTTAGTAAACATTTATTGTACGCATCTTTTTTTTTTTTTTTCCTTCCCTTTAGATGCATATGGACACTTTTGAGTTCGTCAAATATTTGTCTAAAAAATTGGATGAGAGTTACAGCAACAAGTTAAATGGTTTTTTGTATTGAAAAAGAGACACACATTCAACCTCTCTTAAAAAAAATGATTTTTTTATTTAAATAAATTACTCTTTCTTCTGCTTGGATAAATTTCGTACTCCTACTTGCTCTTATCCTTCGTATATTAGAATGCATGACACTTCATTTCATCTTTTACTATTTTTTTTTTTTTTGAAAATTTCATCAATTCCTATTAAAAGGTTGTTTTCATAATATCTTTTAGAAGGACAGTTACCCCTATCATATATGTAAAATATTACACCATATTATACTTGATCAAACAAACATCAAAAGAACAAAAGAACAAAAGGAAAACTCCATCATCTTTACTTTAGAGTCCCATAACTTGCAATATCCTTTGATCATGTGTAATACCAACAAAAAACATGGTAAGTTAGAATTCTTAAAACCTTTGATAAAACTTTAAATTTGAATTATTCAATCACAATCATATGAATCATCATACTTCATTCATTCCAAGTATATTAAAGTACCAAGTGTCTGTAAATATCCATTGTTTAACATCACTCATGTCAAAAATTCACTGACATAATTCAATACCACTCACGTCAGAAATCCATTTAACATCCACACACAAACACTCATTCTATTATAGAACACTCGTGCATAGATTTAGATTCCTGAGATTTGCACCTGTCACACTACCCAATGTGAAATCCACACAGCTATGTACATAAGAATATCAATATCTAATCACCTCATATCACTAAAAAAACCTCTTTTAGCGACCACCAAAATTGGTTGCTAAATCTATAAAATTGGTCACTATGACCAAAATAGCGACCAAATGCAGGTGATAGCAAAAACTCTAGTCGCAAATTACTTAGCGACCATTTTGAGTCGCTATTGGGTCGTAGAAAAGTTTGGTACCCAAAATTCTAGGTGACCAAATTAGCGACCCAAACTAATTGGAAAATCGATAACTGAAGAAATAGAAAATAATGACCACTGTGTTTGGTCGCTAAAAGAATTATGTAGGTAACAAAAATGTTTGATCTGTAATTTAGTAGCTAACTTTTTCCCATGACAATGACAAAATGTATTTCGGTCGCTAATTTTGGTATTTGTGAAGAATAACGACTAAACCAGTATCAGTCGCTATTTTTTGCTTTGTTTTTTTAGCCACAAAGTTAATTCTGGTTGCTAGGTGTGGTTTCAAAACTTTAGCGACCAATATTTCGGTTGCTAATTTTATATGTATTATTATTACACTTTTTGAATTGTTTTTTGACATGTTTATGAATAATTTTTAAACATGCTTATAAATACTCAAAATTCAATGAAGGTAAATAACAATGATCTCCAATACATAATGTAGGAAATGATATATAGAAAGTAAAGGTAGATCATATTACAGAACTCTATTTCGGTCGCTAAATTCAATGACTAAATTACTATTTTCTTGTAGTGTGTGGCATGATTAATTCATATGACCATCTAGACCATATTATCTTTCAAATGACAGATGAAATAATATGAACATCCTTCGAATTATACCACCTAAAATGTAAAATCTGCTTAAACGCAGAGGAAAAGCGTTTAGTGAATTTGGGGCCGAGAACACCCCGAAACTCTACATTTCCAAATCCGCTTAGTAAGGGAGAAATTTCACTAAGCGGATTTGAGACCTAAAGTATGTATATCTCTTTTTAAAACTCAATTTGTCAAGTGAAAATCAAGGTTAGACTTCATAATGTATATCACAATCAATTTAAATCATAAACCACTAATCCAATTGTTTAAAACTTTTAATCATTTTCATAAGTTAACATTTATTTCAATCAACAAATCACATTTTGCAATAAAATTTTGGAACCTATTATCACGTCACCTTCACATCCAGATATTCTAACTTAAAGCTCTATTGAAAGAGAATACTAGTTTCCCTTACCCGGAGAACTTATGTCCAAAACAACCTTACAAAATCTAAGTAAAAAATGTTATACAAAAACCCGAAGACCTAAAACAAGTTATCCAAACATCACAAAATTTTAATATAAGGTTAATCAGGTGGAGAGGAACACTTTTCTTAACTTACTCCCTCAAGATTTATGAAAAAATCACGAGGAAAAGTAGAGAACAATGAATCTTTAGAATAAAAAGAAACTTACTTCATTTGAAAATCTAATCGGGTGAGAATGATCCCTAGTCCCTCGGCTACTCTAAGGTACAATTAGATTCTAAAATAGATGAGATTTGGAGTGTGAAAAACTAAAGAGAAAGAATATATGAGACTTAGAAAGAGAGGAAGGAGGAGGTGATTTGGCCTCTTACAGGGGGTTACAAAAATTAAAATGAATTTCGTTAACATGATTTATATATATATATATATATATATTATTTTCTATATTTAAATTATTTTTATTATTTTAGAATAAACCAAAATAACTCATTAATTCCTTGATCTCAAAGAACTAAATCAAACCTAAGACATATAAATGTTTTGTCTTGTGGACTCAACTAATATTGTCATACTTCCATAGTGTTGCAACGATCAAGATCGTAGATTTTTCTTATTCTTTCTCATTTTCGTCGTCTACCAAGCCTAACTCCCATCAAGACTATTCAAAGGTTGTACCTCATACTTGGATTGCTTTAGAGACGATGTTACTTATTGTCCATCCACTACATTGTTTGACCTTAGTTGAGGGAAGCATTAGGACAATGGTTCCACTAACAAAAGACTTGGTGGATGCTGAATCAGAGGAGGAGGAAGAGAAGATCTAAAGGAGGATCTTGAAGAAGATATAGAGATGATTGAAATATTTGATGAAGACAACAAAATGAAAGAGGACTCTTGAGCTATCTAGAAAGGTGATCTTACAAAGAACATTCACATGATGTTGTTGAGAGACCATCTTGTATCTACTTCAATTTTTGGTCGGTATGAATGGTGCGGAAGACTACTTTGAGTTTAAATATTTTTCTTCTTTTGTATTTGTTTCGGATAAATCTAGGATTCAAAATCTTTATATGTAATTGGTCACATTCCCTTAAAATATGTTGATATATCACAAACAAAACGGTGTGTGGAAAGAACTATGGATTTCTATTATAAGGAATATATGGGATCGTAGGAATATTATTGTATTTAAGGATGCTAGGGTAGATGCACAACTAAAAGCATGGTTGTACATGAAATTTAATCAATAGTCTTCTATTCTCTCCTTCTCAGATTGGCACCTATGCACGTTACATTGTTTGAAAAGCATAAGGTAGTTGTTGTTGAGCATGGGAACTTTGATGTTTCAAATCCAAGATGAAGCTTGAAGATGTGTTGCTTTTGGTTTGGGTTTAGATTAGAATGTTTAGAATCTATGTAAAGATCAGTTCTTAATCCTTGCATAAAGCTTGACCAATATGATTTTAAGAAACAAAGTGTTTTTCTAAGAAAAGGGAAAACAACCGGTTGAATTATCGATATAATCAGTTGTTTGTCACTTAGCTGGCTTAAAGGTTTTGAAACTGTTTTTGACTTGGTTATGTAAATGCCTAACCAATTCAACCGGTTAAATCGCGGTTTCAATCGGTTAATTGTGTGTTTTCATAACAGCTTTTTGAAAACCTGTTTTAACTATTTTGAATGTGATCAAAACTGTTTTAGCTCATTAATACTGCCTTGAACGGCTAGTTTTCAAGTGCTATAAATATAGCCTTTCTTTCAAAACATAATACAAGTTTTACAGAGTTTAAAATAGAGATTGAGATTTGTTTTTGAAAGAAGTTTTCAAAAGATTTGCAAGATTGTTGTTAAGCTTTGCACTAGTACAAGATCCGATCATAGGGCTTCCTGATTTGTGTAACCTCAGGTGTTTTCTATCCCTTTCAAGGTTCTTGTAATTGTAATTTCATTAACTATAAGTGTGAGTGAAATCTTGCAAATTCAGAGGGTGTTTTGACTTGAGGTGTGTGGTGTTGTAAAGAGGGTGAGTGATTCTTGTGGTTTTCAAGGTCACCTCTTTGTGGTGTGTTGGCGTAATCTGGAATTGATTACTAGTGGAACTCATAGGTTGTTCTGAGAACTGGATGTAGCTCAAGGTTGAGTGAACCAGTATAAATCTCGCTGTGCAAATCTTTCTATCTCTATCTCCTTATAACCGATTAAGACACAATTTCAATTGGTTAAAATTCTGAAAACAGTTTTTGTATCTTTGGTTGATTGCTTTCCTTAGTTGCTTATCTGTGATTATTTGATAAAGGTTCATTCTTAATCAATATTTACGAAAATCTTTGACAAACAATTCAACCCCCTCTCTTGTTTAAGCCATCAATTCTTACAGTTGTTTGTTAGGTTACCTATCCTAGAATGGGGTGTTATGCGTGTGAAGTTTGTTGGCATGTTTTTGTATTGCTTTACTTCATCTGGCTAAGGGGAGGGGAAGGTATGCAAGTGTGATCAGATTCTCCATGGTTAAAAATTAGGAGCAAATGAGCAGAAGTAGAATCATGCTCAATCACAACTCTTGTTAAGGAAGTCATACAATTCTACCGGTTAACTTGTGTGGGGTGGATAATGTTGTGGGTGTTTTTTTGGGGTAATTGTCATGATACATTTTGTTGACCTTTGCTTTTTTCTAGGGGTTATGCATATACATATCCTGTCTTTTTTGTAATAGGGTTGAAGTATCCCTAAAGTACTCCTTATTTATTCATTCTTTTGCTGATAATTTCTTTATCCCACTTGTTGACAAAAAGTGTGAATTCAAACTATTCTAACATAGCACACTCGCGAAAAATGTATGTTAACGTCAACCAAAAACTGAAGCAAAGGTGGGAAAACCAATGTTTAAAAGTTGGCTATGTGTCAGTCATAAATCACACGCTAAAATTGTGGAAGCAAAATTAATGTGTGTCAGCCTCTAAAAGGGATGTACACGCTTAGTTGACGCAAAATAGTTAGCGTGGGCTAGACCGACGCTAAGAGGAGGCAATAACTTCGGCTAGACTAACGCTTAACTAGACGAATTAGAAATACAAACTAGCTCACGCTAAAGAGGAAGCTAAAAATAAAATTAAAACATATTAAAAGGTTTGTGTGGGCTAGGCCGACGCTTAAGACCATGCTTAAAAAAATAGTTGTTTTAATGGTTACTTCTGGTAAACCTGTATAAAAAAATTCAAATCATATATCGACCATTCAAAATTCATTCAAATGTTATTCCAACCAGATATTAAAATCCTCAAATTTGATTCCAAAATTCATTCAAATATGAATTTAAAATGGTAATTGTAATAAAAAATAAATTCAGAACTTAGCAATTCAAATTCATTCATTCAATCCTATTCTATGTTTGTTCTTGTTTAATTCAAATTAACTCACAAACATATGCAGTCTAGTCCAACAACAAATTCCAAATCTTGAAAAAAAAACTCCTAAATTGAACAAAATCCATCGAACTCACCTTTTCATATCTGAAAATTGTGAGCATCTGAAAAATTATTCCTATGGAGAAATTCATGAGTCCAAAAAATTAGAAACAAAGCTCAATATCAAAGAGAGGATGTGGGAGGAGGAGCCGCTACGAAACTTAGAAACTAGATTTTCTAAAATTGGGGGAAAGTGTGAGCTTGCACTAGGAAAAGTGGGTTGAGCTTGCATATATCACTGACTTAGCGTCAGTCAAACCCACACATAACCTGACATCACATATAGCGTCACCCAAACCCACTAGGTCACCAAACATCTAACATCGGCTAGAGCGACACAAACCCTATTATTTATTTTATATTAAAATAACATAAATTTTGTTAATTATTTATTATACTCTACCATAAATTTCAACTCCATATACATATATGAACTCAATCTCAAATAAATAAATTAAAGACTTGTGTTTCAAATCAAAATAAATCATCCAAAATATTAGATATTTAATTCATGATTTTCATAATATCTCAAATATTTTTAACCATCTTGATAAAGTCAATTATAAGTTTAAGAAAACTTCTCTTACTCTAAAATTGTTGCTTTCAAAAAATTATTTTGATATAAAAAATGTTAAAAGGCCATAACTTTCTCCCAACCAAAAGTGATTCAACAATCAAGCATATCATTTTAACTTACAGTAACATAAATTTATCTTTTACCAAGAGATAACACATGTCGTACACATGCGCGACAAACTAATTTTATCCATACAACAAAAAATTAAAAAAAATAAAAAAAACTAAAGATTATTTTAGAAAGGTGGTGATTTATAATAAATAAATAATAAAATATTTTAATTTATATATAGAACTTTTAACTTAAAATAACAATGATATCATTCTTCACATTTATAAAAACTGGACTCTTTATATTCATAAAACTCATGTACTTAGATTTTTCTTAGATTTTTCAATCAGTAGTTTGAAAAACATATTGAGTTATTATCAAATTACATACAAACAAAAAGTTTATACATCTACTACCCACTTCAATTATGTAAATGTTTTCTTTTTCTTGATTTTAACTTCTATTACAAAATAGAACAAAGATGAACAAAAGGGAAAAAAGATGAACAAAAGAGTAAACTGAAGACAAAGGATATGAGAATGAATATCTCTTCTTTCTTATTATTCAAATCAAAACAAATGGTCTGAATATATACAAGTAGTACACTCATTCTAGGGTTT
>Ga0123342_1006130_pt1 | contig 16892 bp, 9 predicted proteins | sample Turbeawhitnodule_FD_89960 | JGI IMG/M metagenome (GOLD analysis project Ga0123342, IMG submission 89960) | Root nodule microbial communities of legume samples collected from Mexico - Turtle bean Mexico white nodule | ecosystem: Host-associated > Plants > Roots > Nodule | place: Mexico: Nepantla... | reverse complement strand
CACCAAAGTAGTGACCTTGAACCCCTCAAGAAACACACTACCTTTGGCAAACCACACCAAGAATGTTGATCTTGAACCCCTCAAGAACACACAACACTCCTTGGCAACACAACTATAGAAATACAGTAATCAAGGAAGAAGGGAATAGAATACACCTGGGTATTACAAAGCTTATAGTTCAGAAATACAACCCAATCATATTCCACACACTTAAGAATGATCCAAAGCTCTTTCAAATCTTGGAAACACTATTTTGATAAAATCTTTCTGTTACTTTAAGATTAGGAGCGTAAAACCACCTTTATATAGACCCACCAAGTGGTCAAAAGCATTTAATAAAGGAACCAAGTTAGTTAGGATCATTTAAAACATATTAAAACCGCTTAACAGAATTCTGTTAAGGTTTTTAGGAAAACAATCGGTTGTTTTGTCGAAACAATCGATTGTTTTGGTTTGACAGCAAAGTCAACCATATTTTTCAAAAACAGCTAAGGTAAAACAACCTGTTGTTAGGTAAAACAACCTGTTGAATTTTTGACAGCTTTTTAGAAAACACATCTTTTCAAAAGGTTAAAGATTCAAATAAACTTGGATCATCATAAGAAGTGAATTAACAAGTTTCAAACAACTAGACAACACACACACCCAGCAGCAAGGTCTTCAAGCTTTCCTCTTGGATTTGGAGACATCAAAGCATCTTGTTCAACAGTGGAGTACCCGACTGATAAAGTAAACTGGTCGTTCCTCTTTTTCAACTTCTTAAACCAATGTTGCACTGATCGTGTCCTCTAAGACAACGAGGTAAACAATTATGAGCTCTGTGGCATTCGATTTTTCAATAGTTGGGGGAGACGCCAAGAAAACTTTCAATTGGAGGAAAATCCTTTCACACTCGTTCGTCCATTGGAACTTAGCTGCCTTGCATAGTAATTGCACGATGGGCTTGATTCTCTTTGTTAACCTTGGTATGAATCTAGAGAGGGTTGTAAGCCGCCCGAGCAGTCTTTGAATTTTCTTGACATTCTTAGGGCTTCGAATCTCAGTGATCGCCATACATTTCTTAGGGTTTGCTTCTATGCCCCAAAGCCCCAAAGAGTGAGCATAAAACCCAAAAAATTCCTCCTTCAACCACGAATGCACACTTGTCAGGATTGAGCCTCATGCCATAATCGTGAAGGGCTTGAAACACTCCCTGTAGATCTTTGATGTGTTGTTGGCATGAGTTGGATTTGACACAATGTCGTCCCCTTGAAAATGTAGTTCATCAGTCGTTGATAGGTGGCTCCTGCATTTTTAAGGCCAAACAACATGACTTCATAATAGAAGTTGTTACAGCAGTCATGAACGCTGTCTTTTCTTTGTCTCTCGGGTGCATCTAAATTTGGTTATATCTAGAATATGCATCTAAAAACTTAAAATGGTATGCCCGACTGTCCCATTGACCAAACGGTTAATGCTCGGTAAAGGATAAGAATATTTGGGACAAGTTTTGTTGAGATCGGTATAGTTAGTGCACATCCTCTTCTTGCCATTCGATTTTTTGACCATGATCACATTGGCCAACCATGTAGTGTAGTGTGCTTTTTTGATGAAGTCGGCTTTCACCAACTTCCCAGCCTCTTGTCATGCAAGAACACATTTTTCTTCGCCCATTTTTTTTTTGGGCTACGGGTTTGGCTTCTTTGTAAATGGAGAGACAATGTGTCAAAACATCCGAGCTCACCCTAGGCATGTCGACAATTGTCCAAGAAAAAAAATCAACATTATCAATCAAACTTTGGCTTACCAGCTTACTGTCGTCTGGTTTTAGAAAGGTTTTCATGTGTCGTATGCTCATCATCACGGAGGGGTAGAGGGCAAAAGTCCTCGTCAGGCTCAATACGAGCTTCATCGAGTTGAGGGTCAAGATCGACGAGGGCGACCATATCCTCTTTTGTCCTACTATCTCGGGATCGTTCCCTGTTGTTTCCCTGCACTTTGGACAACATCCCCTCCTTACCATAGACCGTCCGTGCGGTGAGCTCTTGTATAACCGACTGATCGATTCAACCTTCAATTTTGTGACATAACATTCACAAGTCATCTTTTGATCGACATGAACCATTACGATGTCACCGACTACCGATGGAAACTTCATCGCAAGGTGGGGAGTGGACACTATTGGCTGCATGCGGTTTATGGCCAAGCAATATACTATAAGAGGTATTTGCATTTACCAGAAGATACCTGATTTTTATTGTCTTGCAAATATACCTCTCTTCCCTGAACGTAGTGTACAAATCAATGAATCCTCTTATGTCCACTGCTCCCCGGAAAATCCAAGAATCTGTTCATCGTAAGGTTGGATTTTTGATTCTGGAATTCTCATTTTCTTGAAAGTCTTCCAGTACAAAATATCGACCGAGCTTCTCAGATCAACCAAAACCTTGGTGATGGCAAATTTTGTTGAACAAGATGCTTTGATGCTTCAAATCTGTGTGGAAAGCTTGAAGACCATATTGTTATGTGTGAGTGTTATCTAGAATATTTTGACTTGTTAATTCACTCCTTGTATTGATCCAAGCTCATTTGAATCTTTATCACTTTTAAATTTTCTTAAAAGCTGAGAAATTTTAATGTTATTTTTCAAATCAACCAGATGAAAAAGATGTTACTCAAAGGGATGGAAACTAAGACCAGTTTTTCAACCTGTTGAATTGTCGAAACAAATGGTTGTTTGAAACATAGTGATTTTCAAAATGATATGGAAAAGTTTTTCTTTATTTTGTCTTTACTGTTAAACTGAAACAACCGGTTATTTCGATAAAACAACTGGTTATTTTTGTGAAAACCTTAATTAAAAATTTATTTCAATCTGTTGTTTTGGAAAACAATCTGTTGTTTTTATAACAGAATTTTATTAAGAGTTTGAAATTGTTTTTAAATGATTCCAACAGCTTTTGATTTATGATCTAACAATTTTAATCACTTGCTTAAGTCTATATAAAGGTTGTTTGATATTCTTTTCAAGAACCTAAGAAAAAGATATTATTAAAAACGTTTTTCATGAGATCAAGAGCTTTGGATCATCACTTCTGTGTGGAATAGGATTGAGTCTTTGTACACTTTTGTTCTTCTACTTTGTAAATTCCAGGTGTATTCTATTATTTCACTTTGAACACTACATTTCTACGTGATTGGTGTAAGGCAATTTCAGAAAAGGGTTTCTAAAAACTGTGGTGTTGCCAAGGAGTGGTGTGTGTTCTTAAGGGGTTCAAAATCATCACTCTTGGTGTGTGTTTGTAATATAGGTTTGATTACATAGTGAATTCCCAGTGGTTAGCTGAGGACTAGATGTAGCTCTTGGTTAAGAGTGAGCAAGTGTAAACCTCTTTGTTTTAATCATTATTCTTTCTCTGTTGGTATAAAGAACTTGTTGTTTTGAGAAAACAACTGGTTGAATTTCTGTAAAGAACATTAAAACTGAACTTTTATCTAATTGAACAGAAAAGCAATTGGTTGATTTTGCTTAAATTTTCACTCTACTTCAAAACTTTGCAAAAGTCTTGTGAAAAAAATTCACCCTTTCTTGTTTAGACCACTATTTCTAAAAAAATTATCTATTTCCACGGTGATGACCAAGGGTCGTCCTGGGCTGGGTCGATGGCAGTGAAGTCGTCATATGTGAAGGTTATTGGCGGCATCCTCGATCGGTTTTTGGTGGTTACCAAGTGCACCGACTGAATGGATCGAAGATGTTTTTTGCAGGCAGAATTGGAACATCCACCTCCAGTGAATCCTCCAACGATAGTATTCACTTGCCCCGTGGTGTATTTGGGGCCTCGGTTCTCAAGGGAAGGGCTTCTACGAATTCGTCCCTCACTCTAACCGAATTTTTTTAGTGAAAGTGGTCCTATAATAATGTTGATGACCTCTCGGACACCGCATCTCGATCGATCGTTCGTCCGAGGACTTTCGATTTGTGGTCGAGTCCTACGTACAAGGCTCTCACTCCATCTCAGCTTGGCCGGACGCTGGTCATCATCAAAACGGCGTGATCCTTCTTGCCCATGTCATGTGTACTGTTCTTTTCGATCCTTAGGAGGATATCTTTCCCTTTGGGGGATCAATATGAGTTAGCGTTTGTATGAACAAACTTGCACAGGTGACCAACTTGGATAAGTTCTTTTATTTTGTCCTTCATCTCATGACATCCCTCAGTTGTATGGTCGAAGTTGCGATGGTATTGACAATGTTTAGACATATCAACATTCCTTGAACTCTATGACTAGTTTAGGGTCGGGATTAGTTTGGCTTGTGTGCCTCATCCAGAATTTTACCCCTTGCAACATTCAATTGGGTGTAAGTAAAAAATCGAGGTCCTCGATTTTCTCTGAACCTGTTTGACTGACTAGAGGTAGGTCAATTTCCTTTGTCCTTCTCCCTTCCTTTATCTCCTCCATTCTTAGATCGAACGCTTTTGTGGTAATCGGTCAACTCCTCTATCTGCATGAACTTAGTTGCTCGATTCCTCAATTCATCAAGATTTGTGGCTGGTCTCTTAATCAAACTTTCGGTAAACCGATCGGGTCGGATTGTTGAGACTAGGTGATGATGCATGGCTATCTCTGACATGAGATTTCAGATTCCCATACAAACTTTATTGAATCTCTCCAAGAATGTCCACAATGATACCCCCTTTTCATGCTTTACATTAAGGAGTGCCATGGACGACATATGATGCGGTCAGTTAGTCGCATATTGAGTGGTAAATTTAGCCGCCAATGCTTTAAACCTATCCAATAAATTCGGTGGGGAGTCAGGTGAACCAACTAAGCGCCCTTTTTTGGAGAGAGGTGGGGAAAACCTTGCACCACACGACTTTATTTGTCATGTGGAGGTTCATCTACGTCTTGAAAATGTTCAGGTGCTCGTCCGGATATGTGGAACCGTCATAGAGCCTGATAGTCTGTCCCTTCCATTTGGAAGGGAATTGAGCTTCCATTATTTCATCTGTAAAAGGATGCCCTTTCGGATACTCATCGTCATCGGTCGGTTGGGATCACTCGATTTGCCTAGAACTCTGATGAGTTTGCGTTCGAGATTGCTCTTCTTGTTCAGGTCCATTGAGTCGTTCCTTCAATTCTTTAGTCTTCTCCTTGAGAAGGCACACCTCTTCTTCATTCTGTCCCTGATCTTCAATGCCTTTTTGTCGCATCTCCTCGACTTGTGCTTGAAGTGTTTGGATTAGGGTGATCTACTCCTCTATGGCCCGATCGTGGTTGACAATGTTCCTTGTTGACACCATTGTTGCTAGTTTGGAATTGATGCTGAAATTGACTACCATCTCGGCCCCACGGGGGCTGCCAATTGTACATATATAGCCAAAGAGGACCTGGATAGTACCTGAGGCTGGTCGTACAATTGCTGACGTGTTGGTGATCCTCTGGTTCTTTCCTTCAAGTCTCCTAACACAAGTTGGTGCTCGATCAGGGTTGACCTGAAAAAGGTACTCTGACGATCAAGTAAGTACTCCGTGTGAAGAGTGTATATTGGTAATTGATAAAAGTGTACCTTACACCTCCGCATAGGGTCTATTTATAGTGTTGGTCATGGACCCTTGTTATAATGGGCCAGATTTTAGTTATTCACTGATGTGTATCGTGAACCCTGATTAATAGGGAGATATATTGGTATATAGGTATGTTGGAATATTTGAAGAATATTTGTGTCATCTTTCAGTTAATCAATTTTTAGCTAATTTGTCGGAGATACTTTTCATGTATTCCAGGATACGAATTATAACTCATTAAGTGCTATTGTAAATATCATTAGTGTCATTTATTGCATGTTTTGAGGTGTCATTTGACTTAGACTGTCAGTCACCTAAATCGAGACTGGCTCGTCTGGTACCAACTGGTACAATAAGATTTATACTATAATATTTGGCGAGAATAAAACTTTAACAAACTAATGAATCAGATGGTAACTATACATCAAAATCATTGGAATTGAAAAAACTGTTAAAACATTTTTAATAAAAATTAAAAAATGATGTATTTGAGACTGTGCATTTCGGAATATACAATCCAAAATACGTGATTCTCCATTGCACAATCCAAAATATACTAAATATATTCTGAATTGTACTTCTAAAAATATTTTTTATATTTTATAAAATAATTTTTAAAAAAAAAGATTTACAGATTATATGGAAATGACTTTTTAGATTATGAGAGTGGACAACGTAACTTCCGTCGGTATCGTTCTAAGTGGGCCTAATTTAATTTTTTATCCTAATCAAATTAATTACCCGTTTTTCTTTTGTTACTTTTTAACTCAATTTTGTGTTTCACTTTTTAAATTCTGTTTAAGACAGCCTATTTTGGACCCATTTAATTGTTCATATAATTAAACTACTGTAATTAAGAAATTATTAACTTAAAAACGAATAGAAAATAAATACTAAAACGTTCCCAGCATCCACCTTGTTACTATTCAGTAAAGGTCTCCTATAAACTCAATATTTCAGTGAGTTACAAATAAAAAATGAAAAGAATAGCTTATTTCTATAAAATATGGGGAAAATATGAAGTTGAAACAGTGCTTCCATTTACAATAGTATCAATGGCGAAGTCTAGAGAGGAGAAAAAAGCATGCTGAGGAAGTGAGAACTGAAGCAGCAAAGCAAGCAAGATCAAATCCTGTAACTAAGGGAATGTCCTTGAACTTCTCTAACACTCCAACTTGGAGAATCATCATCATTGCATGCCCAATCTTCAACTTTGCCTCCCCAATTGATTGCATCCCTAACCACCCAGGGGGTGACTGAAACTTCATTCCACCAACCATATTCATTATCAATGTCTTGTGTTTTATAGTCTCATTAAGATAATGATCAAGTTCCAAAAATGAATGCATGTGTGTTATATATATATACCTTCATAAGCAAGTTTGATCCACAAAGAGGTGCTTCTGTTTCTTTACTAGTTGTGTTTGATCTCACAAACAGGACGTACATTCCCACCCCAAATATCAGCAATGCAGTTCCCACCAGAAACGCGTCTGCACAACACTTTCAATTAATAACTGTCATAGAGAAATTGTATCTATACAACAACCTTGTATATTTCTTTTCAAGTTCATGGTGGTTGACAAACCTATGGCTTCAATGAGTAGATGCATCAGATGTGTTTGATCCAAACTTTGAGATAACATATGGAAATAATGCGCGTATGACTCCATAACAAGAAGGCAGCCCTGTAATATTGCAAAGCCATGCATGCACATTTCTTCATAAGACTTTTCTTTCTTGTCTTCAAATAACAAAAACAAAAGGAAAGAAAAACAGTGCACAAAGCTTCATATATATATATATATATATATATATACCTCAACAAAACACAGTACCGATCCAAGTAAAGATCCTGCAACAGCGAACAAAGTAAAGAATCTGCAATCGACTATTGCCTGCACCACGGAAAGTTGTATTAACAATAATCACATATATCTTGTGTACACACTGAACCTTTCCTTAAAAAGAAATAGAAAAATGATTCTTTAAAACAAAACACTCCCACCTTAATCAGTTGTGAAATGAGAATAATTCCATGTGATATACATAATAAAAAATAAATTTGTAATTAAATAGTATAAAAAAATATTAAAATAATAATATTAAAATTCGTAAGGTGGTTATATAAAAATCTTGGTTTTGAATGTATCATTCCCTCTTGTAATAAGGACATGCATGTGCACATAACTTAATCACAAAATTTATTCATTAGTGAGTTAATAAGAACAAAATAAATAAGGAGAAAATAATATATATTTACCTTTTCAATTTGCATCTGCGGTTGTAAATTGCTTGGTTTTGTCCTTTTGACAATAGCGCGAAAAAGAAGCAGAATGGCAGTAAGAATACTAGCGAAGAAAGCAGCAAAATCTGGGAGTCCTTGTTGAAGCAATGGTTGTGATGTGGTTATGTGGTCGGTGGTAGCCATGGTTGCTTTCATGGTTACTGGTGGTTTCCTTTCTCCTTTAGCAGGAGCCCTGTTAAGATCTCCATTCAAACTTGCCCTGCAATGGAGCCGTACACATTTGATGTACAAAGAATGAGAAGAAGGAGGAGGAGGAAGAAATTGAATTGGCCTAGAGTTACGCAGCAATATTCTAGTGGTTGCCATTGAATTGAATTGAGTTTGGTGGAAAATTGGTATTAGAATTTTATGGCACACGAGAGTGTCTTAATAGATACCACCAATATATATGCATGCACGATGCACATGAATTGGAGGCGAAGATTCGAGGCATATTTTGGGTCACTTTGGACACATGCAGAACTTTTGAACGGCAGACTAAGAAACTTACTAAGCCAATACGCGCATGCCAATTTTGCGTTTCCACTTTCCAGAACGTGTGGGTCCCGTTGTGTTTTGCATCGAACACGTGTATCATTAGTTTTTTTTTAAGATATTTAATTTCTAGATGCCAAACATGATTTTAGATTAAAAAACATATCACATTTCACAGTCCATCTTTTATTAAGATCAGATATTAAAAGTAGATTTAACAGTACAAAAAAACTTTTTTAGCTATATTCTTTAAAGTCAAGTGCTTATAAACCTCATTATAATTTTGTAAGAGATTTCGAAGTATCGGCAATTTTCAAATTAAAAGCAATGATATATTCATAGTTTTTGTTATATAATCATTGTTGATTTGTTTTTTATAAAAATTGCTTTAAAAATGTACCCGTGAAAGCTGAGTGAGTCACGTAACTCGATATCGATATTGGAAGTCGACCAACCGGATAAATTGATTACATTAATAGAAAATAAAAATATACACGATAAATCAGGTAATATGTTAGAAATTCGATAAACTCGCGATAAATCAGGTAATGTTATTTTATCAAAGATACGTATTAGACGACTCATAAACGAAATAACTCACTATTAACATTATAAATAAACATTGTTATACAATAGTAAGGTACATTTTTATTAATATATCATTCACTCTACTGTAGAGCACTTACTTATCGTCGAAGAACCTTTTACAAATGTACTCCCGAGTACCAGGAAACGAGTACGAGAAAGAAGATGAAGGAGGATGACCGAGGGACTAGAAGAAATTGTTCAAGCCGGTAGCAAGTACTATCCATACCCTATACAAGTACAAAAAGTAATATATAAAATTATTTTAATTGATAGATCATGTAAATTACAATAGGAAATCAGTTTAACTGTAATTGGTCCTCACCAAACAAACTTTTAAGGTGAGAATTCTTTCACTTATATATTATAAATTGGCCTTCCAATTTATATAATATAAATTGAAATTATCTCTAGTAAATATAGGATCTTTAACACACCTCTTTACATTGAATCATAAAGATCTCGTGTGTGAGACTACATGTTTGGATAGTCTGATAGCAACCCAATAGCAAGTGGCACAATAAGTCCATCAAACCTTGTTAAGATACACTGTGATACCATATTAGAAAATAAGTTTAAGTCAACTTATCCTTACCAAATTGGCTTGTAAGATAATAATTCACACTTATATACTACAAATTGATCTTATGTTTAGTTAATGTAAGATTTTTAACAAATTATTTATAGTAATAATACATTAAATTGAATTCCTTATATTTTAGTGATGTTTAATAAAACTAAGAGGCAATTATATTTTCTTTCAAATAAATATTTAATCATATGTGTTTTTTCTCAATAATAATGATGAATATTATACTTAATTATTTGAGTAAATTGAAGAAATAACATTGTTTTGTTAAAAATAAAATATTAAAATTAAATTATTTGAACCAAAATATATAACATTTTTATGTTTATTAATTTGATATGTATTTAAAAAAATTAATTTAAATTGAGATTGATTAAATTTATGGAATAATATTTAAAATAAATAAAATAAGTGAAAGATAAGATATAAGAAACTTGGTTCCAAATTGATGTAATATAAAATAAAATAAAAAATTTCATCTATAAAAATATATTCAAATTTACATATATTCACCTACTCATTACATACGAATTACTCTATAGGTAAATTTTTTGTATATTATTATTATTATTTTATTAGTGATATTATTATTTTAATATTATTAATAATATTATTATTATTATTTATATTAATGTTATTAATAATAATATAAATATTATTATTACTGTTATTAATAATAATAATTATCATAATTATAATAATATTATTGACAATAATAATATTATTAATAATAATGTTTATAATAATAATATTAATAATAATAATAATAATAATATAACAGAATATAACAGCAAAGTCTGTATGGTGTAGATAAAAATTGTATGTTTATGTTTATTTATGAGATATGTATTTAATTCATTTTCAAAAGAGATTGTTAATAATAATTATTAAGTGCTCATTTATTTATTAGAAGACTGACCATAATCTCCATAAAAACTTGTCTTTTGTAACTTATTTCTTGAAATATTGATATTTAAAACGTTTATCCAAATCAATTTTAGCATTAAAAAAATCCAGCAAATGTTATAATGTTTTATAACTTAAAAATTGGGAACCTTCGAGAAAAGGTAATGAATAAGTGTGTAATGTTGATGTATTAGTATAACTTATTTTATATTATTAACTAATTAAAAGTTATCTTAATTATGACTTTTAAAATGGTTATTACTATCATAAATATATGACTGTAAAAATACATTCTAATTAAATTCAACAATCAATCCTTGCATAACAAATCATGTTGAATGTAAAGATATTTTTTATGTCTTAATTTATAACTATTTAATGCTAAATTTATATTTTATAATATTATCAATTAGTTTTAATTGAGTTTTAAATTCATATAAATTTAGATATTTTTAATTGAGTTTCTATTAAAAATAATTGGTATATTGAATACTAAAAAGTTTATATTTTTTAATTGACATAAATTTGGATATTTTAATCTAGTTTTTATTAAAAAAAAGTTGGTATACTAAGAACTAAAATATTCTATTTTTTTTTTTCAATGGAGTATACATCGTTTGACTTTTTGGAACTGGTATAACTATTATCTCCGTCCACTATCTAACTTATATTATTTTGTGTTAATATTAATTAAAGTAGTTTCATGATTAATATAATAGGTGACTTTTTATTGTTGAATGAAAATAAATAAAAATAAAAACATAAATACAAAGTTTGGAGAATGGGAAACTCCAACCCCATTGTTCTCCCAAAATAATTTTGTTTTGAATTCTTTTTAATATTCAATACATTTTTTTTTTCACTTTCTTTTCAATTTCATCCAAACAAGTTGTTCCTTGTAATTTTAAATGAAAACAAGAGTCACGTGCTTATTAGATATTTACAAATAGTTCTCATTGGATGTCCTTCATTACCTTTAAGTGTAACTCTAACTCCATGTTTGTTTTGCAATCTCCCAATATCGTATTTAGATTTTCATTTTACTTTCATGTACCCTTATCTAACAATAAAAGTCACATGTTATATTAACCACAAAAATACGTCATTTATTATTTATACACAATAATATGTGAAGACAATTAAGAAATATTTTAAGATCAAGATAAATCACCTATTTAAGAAAAAAATTATTAAAAAATATACATTTTTTTAGTATTCAATAGACAATTTCTTTTAATAAATACTCAATTAAAAATATTTAAATTTATCAAAGACTTAAAAATTAATTAAATATATTAATTATTTTGAAATATTTTTTCAATGTTACCCATGGGTGTAAATTAATTGAAGTTGTTTAGTGTTCTAAATTTGAGTAATATATTTAATCAAATATATGCCTTAAATATAGCCAAGTAGAATTATCTTTAATGGAGGATCCCTTTCTTTTATATCAAAACAAATATTTATTCAATAATAATTTTTTTCTATATCAGCTTTAATTATTTTTTTATTCTTATGTTAATATTTTCCTTTCCCTGAATTTAAGCTAATTAGAGTCACATATTAGTTTCTTTTAATTTGATATTTTACTCAATTTAAAAATTGTTTTAGTGCCTTAAATATCTTCAAAAATAGATTTAGTTCCTATAAAATACGTTTTAATCCCCAAATTTTAATAGAACACGTTTTTAATCAAAGACACGATATTAAAATTACATAACTTTTGAGAAATATAGGAATTAAAAAAATACATAAAATTTTGTAAGGACTAAAATGAAATTTAAAAATATTTGGAGGAATGAAAGTTATTAGGAGGTAGGTAGCATAGCATGAAAGCAGTCAAGCTGTATCAAAGAAGCTGTAGTTATAGAAACAAAGAAACTTGGATCGCAACTCTTAGTCATTTCTCTTTAATTTTTCATAAAAAAAATTTAAAAAAATAAAAAGGAAAAATTTGCAGCCATTAAAATCATGACGACAAGGTCAAAATGTGTGAAACCTAATATTTTTCCAAGCAAATGGAAGAGCGAAACAGCTTTTGAATGGTATAACATTTGTTGGCACGTGTTTCATCAACAAGTGTCGGCTTGGCCCATACATTGCAAACCCAACTGCAGATACTGAAAAGTAGTATTCTGAACTACTTTGATTTTCAAAATTCTCTTTTTAAATTATCTCACCAAATTATGTTTGAAACACAACTTTAACTTAAATACAACTTTAACTTAGATGTTGCATACACAACTTGTATTTTATTGTTTATATCAATTGATGATTTCATGTATGATTTTAATTATTTTTTTTGCAGCTACATTTTAATTTAAATATTTTTTGTTTTTTATTAATTTTTCAATCCGATTGATGATTTGTTTCAATTTTCGTAATAAACAAAGAAAATTTAGTGTTTCCATAATGCAATTTTTAGAGTATATCTTTATTTAAGATTTTTTTTTATGTGTGTTAACAATTCAATGTGATGTAGTTAACATAAATTTATATCGGATTAAATTTTCAATATAAAAATTTCTATTCTACGTTGACTAGAATACAATTCTATGTAAATATACATTAAAAAAATAAGTTATGCAAATTTTGGACTTTTATTTTAGATAGTACTACTTGACTTTAAACTAAAATTTTAAATTAAAAAATTCAACTAACATAGAAGAAATGATATCGAAGAAATTCAACTAAACCCTATGAGTTTGAGAGCAAGAAAATAATGATGGAGGACTATTTATTAAATATTTGAACTAAAATTTTTATACAAAATCATGTTTTCTAATAAAAAAATTATCAACAATAAAATAAAACTAAACTATTATGGAAAAAAAATAAAAATGATCTTATGTTTAAATGATATCTTTATTTAAGAGTCAATGATACTTGGTTCATCCTTTCCACTTGCAGATACGAAATCCACTATAATCTCGAGAAGTAATTTCACAATAATAAAAGTACGAAAATTTGTAATACGCGCACAACTATTATAGGAAAACTATGTTTTCTCATATTCTTTCATCATAATAACAAACATGTCGTCCACTTCGTTGTCCATTTCGACAAGAAGTGTTCTTGATGAGAAAGACAATGTCTCATGCATATCTATGAGTTTCGTGCATGCTTCTTCCCTCCAGGATGTTGACTACTTGTCATTAGATGAATTATTGACATAAAATATTTGTCTTTCTGATGTGCTAAAATAAATGGTTTGTATTTATAACCTACTTTGTTTTGATCCATCAAAGTAAACTCGTAGTCATTTGTCCTTACACTCGTATTGTTATTTACCAATTTACACTTGAACATTGATACTTTAAATGTCACATAACCAATTTCCCATATGTCATGTATAACTTCGAAGTAACTCAGATGTTGTAATGAGATTTTTGTTTATAAAACAAGCAAAGTGCACAACCTCAACTTGAATGATAACTCCACTATTTTGAACTCTACTCTTGTCATCTTCTAATAGAAATGGAACTTGTTAATTTATACCCACCATATGTAATGACGTCAATATTAGGCCCACGTGCAAGTCTCAATAGTGTATCCAAAATACTAGGTTCACCGTAAACTTTTTTTCTTAAACCAAGCTAATAAGATATTGTTATGTTCATTCAATGACCATTTTTAATTCATTTAGGGGTGTGTTGTCTTGATTTCATTAATGTGTTGCGAAATGAAGGGGAAAACCACATTAGTGTTGTTCAATATGTACAAATGTGCTTGATCTATTTCTTTTTTTTACATACATTTCTAATCTTCACATTTCGAGTACCCTTACCTTCACATCTTTCATCTTGTAGTGTCTTAGGAATTCCTATTGATTCACAACTTGGTATATACCCCGAACAAAACTTAATGACTTCTTCTGTAATGTACCTCTCGACAATTGAAGCTTTTGGTTGATACTGATTCTTGACATATCCTTTTAATATCTTCATGTATCTCTCAACAAGGTACATCCATCTCAAATAAACTAAGCCACACATCGAATCTCCTACACCAAATGAACTATCAAATGCACCATAATATCAATGGAGATGTAAAATACATGTTCAATTGACACAAGATTGTGATTGCTTAAACGTAGGTATTATTGGCAAGTACCACAACACCTTTAAGGGGGACCCTTTATTTCTTCCTCACCACTTCTTCCCCAATTTCTTTTTAAACCGTGATAACCCACATGTTGAACACACCTTCAATGGAACAAACTCATCTTTGTAAAATACACAATCATCAAGGCATGCATGTATTTTTTTTGTACTCCAAACCCATCTTAGTATCTTCTATGCTTCATAGTTATGATTAGGTAACATATTTTATTTTGGAAACATCTCTTTCAATAACTTCAAAAATTGAATGAAACTTCTATCAGTATATCCACCTTTTGCTTTTAAATTAAAAAAATTAATTTGTTAACATTCCCGTAAAGTTAGGGCATCCTATGTATAATTGTTTGCTTTAAATTGGACTTCAAAGAATCATACACATGAGCCTATTCAAAATTTTCTCCACCCACATCAAGTATGATATCCTCTCAATGATCATTCATCCCTTCTTCATAATTTTCTGTTTTTTCTGACACAATAGGATTGTCTATGTTTCTCTGTGCCAAGTCCATATTGTATAACTATTCACTATACCAAAAATAATAAGTGATCACGTATTTCCCCCAAATCCTAATGTACGCAAGGACAATAACATCTCCCATTGATAGGTTTTTTTATTTTAGCGAGCAAACTATAAGAACTCACAAACTCCCTTTTCATACTTTTCACTAATGTGACATGTGTTCTTCAACTTTGCTCTGTTACTATGTATGTTACAAACTCCATCACCATCAACCATGCAATATGAAATTCTGACTTTTCTAATTAAAGGTGAAACTTTACCCATTTAAAAAAACCTTTTTCATAATTATGTAACATGTACAAATAAAATCTATTATCATAAATTTGTTAAAATTTAAGCAATATTTTGTATTAGTCTCTAAAGTACACAAAATGAAAGTGGTGACAAATCATCATAGTCAAGTATACATCGAGAGAACAATACAAAATAGTATGACCCAAAATTTTATCAAATTTAAGAAAAGACTTATAATGTGTACGTATTAACAAATTATAAAAAAAATAAATTTCCCAATTTTGTCCAATTGGACAATTCAAGATTTACAAATGATTAATGTTTAACTATTTGTCTAAATCTCAAACGAGAAATAAGGTTAGCTCAATATGTGCGTGAATAACACTTAATATAAATAAAATTAATACAACAAAAATATATAATATCACTCTAACATATTACAATACAATTGATATCAATTTCGAAGAACAAAGGGAGATTTATACAACTAATCTTAATGAAGAACGTTAATTAAATCTATTAAGGAAATAATAATGATCAAATTATATGCAATTATTGTATGTAATATTGTACGATATTGTACCCAATTATATGCAATTAATTTAATAATGATAGAATCTCATGATTAATATCCTACCTAATTAGATTGTAATTTGGAGAGAGAAACTCCCTATATATTTCCTATACACATAAGAGAATAAGAAACATCTCTTCTTCTTACAATTTTTTATCATTTTCTTATATGGTATCAGAGCACCATATAAGATCATGTCAGGAAAATAAGGCATCAGTAACGAGTTCGATAGAAACCTCGTACAAGGCTTTCGTGCCGAGCAAATTCAGCAATTGGCAAAGACTATTTACTCGCTCAACAATAACGGTAAAAGTGACACGTTTGTTAGCTCTGTAGGTTTGTTTGCCCATAACTCCTCTTCTAATTCTGATTTTACGAAACCATGGATTTTGAATAGCGGAGCAACCGATCATATTACATCTGATTCACAATTTTCACACACATTTCATCATCATTTATTCCAAATGTTAATCCGCCCACAAGCTTAACTGCGACCATCTCATCTACGAGCACAATTAAATTCAATGACAAAATCATTCTCAAAGATGTTCTTTGTGTTTCTTCTTTTAATTTAAATCTCATTTCCGTTAGTAAGATAACCAGTTCACTAAATTGTTGTGTTGTTTTTACTCCACATGGTTGCATTTTGCAGGACTTGGCTACGGGGAGGATGATTGGCTCGGGTAAACAACACGCAGACTTATACTACATGTCCCCTCTTCCAAACCAAACCCACGCATCTCAAATATCGACCGACCCTGATTTATGGCACAAGCACCTCGGACATCCTTCTCCGGCGTGTCTACAACTTGCATCTTCCTTACTATCTATCCCTATCAGTAAAAATCTCATTCTCATTCATAATAATTGTAGTATTTGTCCCAAAGCTAAACAGACACGATTACCCTTTCCTTTAAGCACAATAAAATCTCATTCTCCATTTAATCTATTGCATTGTGACATTTGGGGTCCTCATAAAACCCCAACTCATTTTGGAAAATGTTTTTTTCTCACTATAGTCGATGACTAT
>Ga0123342_1006129_pt1 | contig 16894 bp, 9 predicted proteins | sample Turbeawhitnodule_FD_89960 | JGI IMG/M metagenome (GOLD analysis project Ga0123342, IMG submission 89960) | Root nodule microbial communities of legume samples collected from Mexico - Turtle bean Mexico white nodule | ecosystem: Host-associated > Plants > Roots > Nodule | place: Mexico: Nepantla... | reverse complement strand
TTATTTAAAATAAATTTATAATTTAAATATAAAAATATAATAAAATTATAAAAAATTATTATTATAAAATAACATAATTAATCATATTATATATAATAAATTATAAATATAAATAATAATAATTATAATAAATATTTTTAATAATATAGAATAAATTTATATAATAATTATATTAATTACAAAAAATAAAGATAAAAATAATAATATATTTAATGTAAAAATAAGTTTTTATCAAATATTTATAATTATAAATATTTTAATAATATTTTAATTAAAATAATTATAATTTATAAATAAATAAATCAAATTAACTTTTTAACCATTTTTATATATAAGGGTATATTTGTAAACTTACATTCTTACCAATTAAAAAATATATAATTTCAATCATACCTATTACATACTCACAAACTTTCATAAAGTTTCCCTACACTTTTCATTCTATTTACCTTAATCCAAACATCTTAACTTTCTTTACATTTTTCTTTCAAATCATCTCAAATTCACTCCCTCATTTCCACTTCCTCATCCAAACAAAACATTAAGGATTAGGAAACTGAATGTGAAAACGACCGACCGAGAGGAGAGTCAGGAAATCGTTCTCCAAGTCCCAAAATACCCGTTCAAGAACACTTTTGAATGATGTAACTTCAAAATAATTCTTATTAGCTGCTTCACTTAATAAGAAGTAATGATTTTCTTAATAACATTTGTTTTCTAATCGACTAGAAACAGTCGAAAATACTCTGAATGAATCATTGACCAATAAAATACAATTACAAAAGGTTGTTTCACTCAGTTAATTATCTTTCCTGGTGAATTTCTGAAATTAATATAGTTTTGATAAGATAGTTTTCTTTTGATCTTTCTATCATAATTTTATTCTTAACTATGAATTAACGGAGAAGATGTTCATAAACTCTGAATCCCCTTCTAAAGTGAATAATAATCCACCTTGTTGAAGGCAGTGACAAGGTGAGCTTTCCAATAGAGCAATGATACATGGACAACTTGCTCCACTATACAACTCTTCATTTATGATATAAAAAAAAGGGTATTTTTATCATTTTATACAAAAGTTAAAATTTTAGATAAAAAAAGAGAGTTGTAAACTGGAGCAAGGTTGTCATTGTATTATTTTCCTTTCCAATAACAGAAAATTCATTGCAAATTGCTCATTTTTCTCTGGACGCTACAGAAAGTGACAAGGCTGCTCACTGACTTTTCGACAAAACTTCCATAAACATTCCACAAAAATTTCACTTACTTTTCTACAAAACTTCCATTAACATTCCACAAAAACTTCACTTACTTTGCTACATTCCATTATTACCCCGTCTGAAAAAATCATCTACTTATTTGTTGGGTAATCCCTTTAAAACTATCTACACACTACTTTATACTCATAATTATCTAAGTAGATTTTTTTAAAATTTAAATAAATTTATTTTTTAACATAAAAACTCAAATTAATTTTTAAATATAATCCAAAGAAATTAATTACATTATAAAATATTAATACCAATAAATTATTATGTTATAGTCATAATGTTTACGTGAAAATTCAAACCAAACTTCTGGGAAATTTCAATGCATGAATTAATCAAGTTTATTTTGTAACGCAAAACTATTCTGACGCAGTCAAGGCGTTTGAAAAGTCTTTGCCATGATGATACACACTTGACTGCGAAAATACAAAAGACAGCAACTTATTCCCGTGTTGTTTTGGAAATGCACTCCGTGATATTAATTCTTTGATTTTGAGATTTTAATAGAAAGAATATTTTTTCTTGGTAAATAAATAAATAAAAATTACTTAAAAGTGATCGGTATATATACCAACTCAAAAGAAATATCCAATAACTTTGTACAAACCATCAAACACAAAATAACAAATAAAATATTATCACCAAATTTTGAAATACAACCAAAACTAATATAGACTTTAAATCCACATAAAAATGAAAAACAAGTTGAAACAGAATAAGAAATAATCTAAGACCAAACTTTAAATTTGAATTGAGGTAAAGAAAAATATCTCAGAATAAATATCTCAGGGTAATCTAAGACCAATCATTTTGTTCTTAAAATGTAATTATTTTTGTGCTTCTAAATCTAATCTGGGTAACTATTGCATCCAAACGCTTCTCCAAGTAGCAGCTAGAGACAAACTTCCTTAGAGGGTGAAGAGTTAAATATGAACCATGTTTCAATTTGTTCATTATACTAGTTTTGCTTATATGTCTACAAAAATGAAGACCACCACAAGAAATCTTAATTCTCTTGTTTTCTTGGGGTCATTATTCGGTCTCTTTATGGCGGGTTTTGGTGCTGAAAGTGACATCTATTGCTTGCAAACCATCAAGAACATGGACCCGTCTAATCTCTTATCTAGCTGGGATTTCCAGACCAACACTGAGGATGTCATATGTACATTCAGCGGTGTTAAATGCATCAGCAATCATGTAGAAGATAGAGTAATCGGTCTCTGGCTATCTAACATGGGGCTGAAGGGCCAGTTTCCTAGTTGCATTGAAGATTTCACATGGTTGCAGACTCTGAACCTCTCACACAACGAGCTTTCTGGATATATCCCAAACGATATATCATCTAAGCTGTCATATCTGGAGACACTTGATCTCTCAAATAATTATTTCTCTGGTGAAATTCCAAAGGGTATTGCCAATTTGTCAGGCTTAATTACCCTTCTACTTGATGGAAACCAGTTAACGGGCCAAATCCCACAAGATCTTGGGTTGCTTCCCTGGCTGAGAGATTTTAGTGTTGCTAACAATTTCTTGGAAGGGTCAGTGCCTGTTTTTGGGAGCAATCTTAATGTGAGTTTGAGCTATGTCAATAATAGTGGACTCTGTGGGGGAACACTAGGAAGATGTGACGAGAGCTTGTTTGGAAGATCGTTTTGGTATAGTTTTATTATTGGTTTTGTTTCCTCAGCTACTTCTGTTCTAGTATCTTGCATGTACTATTATGCACCTTGGACAGAATTCAAAAAGAGGAGGAGTAACGCTATTCATCCCCTAATCAAGAAGCAGAACACTGAACAAGAAGCTGAATTGCTACCACTGGCCTTTCAAGAGCAACGAAGCAAAGAGGTTTTCTCTCTCTCTCTTCGGTTTTGTGTGGTTACTATTCGATATCGAACAATGTTGATGTCATTAGTCATTTCTAAATGAACAAATGTTCAAGTTATTTCATAGGTTAAATGCGTAATAAGAAAAAGTTTAAGACTATACTTCATCTCATCAGTGTCTTGAAATTTAACCTTTTTCTGTTATTTATTTTCTCAAACATAAATGCTTTTTCTAAACTTTAAGATTAGTAGGGTGAATAAAAGTATTAATTAGATTTGGACTTGTGTATGGGTAGGTGAGTTGTGGAAACATAGAAATAGGAAGATTTTTAAAAGTGACACTATAGATCAAATTGAAATTTTTACCATGGTGTATAGTTGAAGGTATGGTTATGGATGATTTCCAAAACCCATGAGATAAGTTTTTAAGTTTTTAAGTGTACTTTATATAAGGGTTTAGGTATTCTTGCAATATCTTTATTCTATTTATTCGTTTTTTATCCATAAAAATAAAAGTTTATTACTAGTAATAAGAAATTAGTTGCAGTTTTGTATCTCATATTACGGTCACATTACATATTTAACTTAAAAATACTGTCATCCATGATACGGGCTGATGCATAGTGTTATTCCATCTACAGCTATCAATATTGTTGGAGAGATTGATTACTAGAATGAGCTTCATGGAACTATGCAAGGCAACTGATTACTTTTGCACAGATAACGTGTTGGGGATAGGAACGACAGGGATTATGTACAAGGCAAAGGTATCAAATAACTGTTTTCTGGCAGTTAAAAGACTATATGATGCTGATAAGTACAAGTGGGAATTTTTACTTGAAATAATGATCCCGGGAAGACACAGGCACAGAAACATAGTTCCACTGCATGGATTCTGCATAGAGAAACAGGAAAGGGTTTTGGTGTATAAGTACATTTCTAATGGAAGACTCAGTGATTGGTTACAATCTGAGGAGGAACATCATCCAATAAAATTAGAATGGCCTGAGAGGATTCACATTGCACTTGGGCTCGCAAGAGGTTTGTCTTGGCTCCATAAAAGGTGCAAGATAGTGCACCTCAATTTAGATTCGGATTGTGTCTTGCTGGACGAGAGTTTTGAGCCAAAAATTTCCAATTTTGGCAAGGCAAAATTCCTACACCAGAGTGTTGAAGATCATGTGAGGATGAAAATGTTTCTGGTTGATGGAGTTGGAGTGAAGGGTTATGCTGAGAGGGATGTCTATGATTTTGGAATAATCCTTTTTGAACTTATAACGGGGAAAAGACTAGGCCAATCGGTTGATTCTTCGGACAGTATTAGTGGGCATTTGATGAAGTATATCAGCAAGAACTTGTTCACTGATCCTGCTGACTTTTATGACGCCATTGACGATGGTATCATTGGGAAGGGTTTTGATGATAAAATCGTACGTCTTCTTGAAGTTGCATGTGACTGTGTTAAGACATCTTTAAATCAAAGGCCAAAGATGGTTGATGTGCACCAAACTATAAGAGCTATGTGGGAGGGCTACAAACCCTGCTTTGATTCTGAAAGTCTGAAACAGTCTATGGATTGTGCTGACCATATAACGTGTATCAGCGAAATTGAATGTATTGAATAGACTTACAATAACAATATATGTTTTTGCAATGCTTAAAAAGAATTTCGTCTTCCTTCTGAACTCGCTAACTCCTCAATTTGAACTTTTGGTTCACTATTTTCTTTTGGGTTGAGATTGGGCTTAACCTTAAGCTCTTACTTAGTTGGGTTGGACTTAAGTCTTGAATCACACTCTTTTGATTTAGGTTAACTGGATCTCTCAGTCTTCAATCTCGATCTTCTTTTACGGGTAGGTGTGTATCGGCAGAATGCTCTGATGCTAAAATCAAAATTAATATTAATTAATTATCAGATAAATTCACTTTTACTTACCTTTTGGAGTTGATCACCTCTTTATATCATTTTTTTATTGAGCTTTAAATCCAGTTGAATTTTTATTCTTTGTACCTGAATTTTTTAACACACCTTCCATATTTTGGATCCTTTAAATAAATTTTGCTAGAGTTATTAATTATTTATTCATTTTTATTTATTTGTTTGATTTTCACTTTTTGTTGGAGATCCCACATCGACTAGAGATGAGGATATTTCATTGGATATAAGTAGGTACAAATTTTGATTTTATAAAATTGAGTTAGGCTTAAAATTCACTTCTTAACATAATATTAGATAAGTGAGTTAGACTTACATTTTAACACTTTTCAATCTATATATCAATATCTTGCTCAACTAACAATCAAATGTGACTTATTTGTACAAGCATTAAATTAGAACAAAAATAAAAAGTTAAGATGAACTAAGCTCGAGTCCACTGCAAACAAAGCTGTTCCACAATAAAGTGAGGGCTCATAATGCATCTCAAAAGTTTGCTATTTGTTAGAGTTGTTTAACGTCAATTCTACAAGTTGTTTAATTTTTTAAAAATATTTATAAACAATTTTGAAATATACTTGAAGAATTTGTAAACTGGACCTATTTAACAATTTCCTTTTATTTAATGTGGGACTTTTAAAAATCAGATACATATCATATGATGGAGACTTTTGATTTGACTTTTTGTTGTTATCGTTTTTAAATTATAATAACAGTTTACAAAAACTTATAATAAAAGGTAACGTTTCTTAAACATTTGTAATAACAAAAAATAAAATAATAAATTATATTTTATAAAGTAAATTAGTTTATATATAAGATAAAGTATCTGTTTAGAACTTAAAAAAAATTAAAATTAGTGTTGCTAATTTCTTTGTTTTGTCTTCTTCCCCTCCAAATTTTATCTATTTTGGCGTACTTATTTATTTATTTGTGATGACGTGCTTGAAAGGACAGCCTCTCCAAAATTATATCCTGTACTTAGAAAAGTCATTAGTCATTACAAAACATGTTCAAAAGGTTAGTTTTTTTCAAAAGGAATTTTAAAAAATGTATAAAATGTTAATTGTTTAAAAATATGATTTATAATAAAAAAATGAAAGTGGAAATTTTAAAATAAATTTATCTATATCCATAATTTATTCATTTGTAGATAAAAGCGACCTACTTGTATGTAAGAAAACGGGAGGTGACATATTCAAAGCATAATATAATCCATATTTTTTATCTAGTTATCTTGTAATTTTTAATATTATTATTTTAATATTTTTAATATCATTTAATTATAAATTATTTATTATTTATTATATATATTTATATCTAAACCCATTATATAAATCTCATTTTTTTATATTCAAATAATAAATACATACACTTAATATTCTAAAATATTAATATTTTAATTATTTAATTTTTAATTAAAAATATTATTATATTATTATAAAGAGGTTTGAAATGTGTGTGTTTTGTATTTGTGGTGTTAAAGAAAAGTTATCCGTTGACGTTGACAACAGTAGCAGACCGCAGCCTCTGTCCCACCAAGAAATGATTTCGTATCTAAGAAAGAAGATAACTTACAGTGTCTTCAGCAGCCCCATTGGTGAATTCCATTTGAATAAATCATCTCATTCCATCTTTATCCATTCCCAAACTTCTTATAAATATTCTAAGAACCCTTGTGTTGAGAAAACCAAACATGGGTTTGCCTATGATCCCAATGCTTCCTTTGGTAGCGATCCTTTTAGCCACATCAACACTGTCTCAAATTTGTGATGCACAAAACTCACCCCAAGACTTCCTCAACGCTCACAACACTGCGCGTTCCCAAGTTGGGGTAGGACCAATTAGATGGGATGCAACAGTAGCTTCTTTTGCACAAAACTACGTGAACAAACTAAAGGGTAACTGCAAGATGGTGCACTCTGGGGGTCCTTATGGGGAGAACCTTGCGTGGAGCAGTGGTGACCTCACAGGCACAGCTGCTGTGAAGCTGTGGGTGGGAGAGAAGCCACACTATGATTACAACTCCAACAGCTGCGTTGGTGGAGAGTGCAGACACTACACTCAGGTGGTGTGGCGCAACTCGGTGCGTCTTGGTTGTGCTAAAGTGCGCTGCAACGACGGTCGTGCCACCATCATCAGCTGCAACTATGATCCACCAGGGAACTATATTGGTCAGAGGCCTTTCGATATTAGTCCCTTCCAAGTACCTTTGAGCTTTAATAAACGTGTGGATCATAATATGTGAAGCCACGTTGTTGGAATAAAATAAATGTATTGCTACCAGTTCTGCATATATTTGTTTATATGCAGAATCGCGTGCCAGCTTCAGCTGTATCACTTATGCTAAAAAAATGTGTTTTATCGCTGAGTTAACTGGTTTTCATGGCTCTCTCAGTTTGTCCGGATAAATGATGAACAAATGGTGAGATTGATGAGTTTGTTATTAATTAAGCCACGTCCAAAGTTCACCCAAGCAACATCACACTGCAAATACGATGTTGTACATAAATATAAAGTGGTTTTCTGATAAATATATGTAGATATGTACGTACACTGCAAAAATATGTTATGAACTTGGATAATTTAACTAAATATCAGGTGGTTATCTAGTAAAACATAAATAACGTTTATTATCCAAAACCCTGACAAAACATGTCAATTGTTTCGTTAAAATGATGCCGGTGTTCCTTGTTGAGGAAAATAGCAGGTCAAAATTTCAAGAGTGGAAGACGAAAGGGAAACATTTGCAGAAGACAGGATATGTATTGTGATTTAGTTCACACAAGATAAAATAACTTTGTCTTCAACACTTCTTATCTTCCCTTTTTTCAGTCTATCGGTTTCTCATGAAAAGTATATTTTGGTATTTGACAGATAGATATTGACTTTTAGATAAGTTTTGAATTCACAAATTGGTATCTTGTATCTCCAATTTTTTTTTTTTTATATATATATATATATATATAAATTAAGTTATAATCTTTAAAATAGAACTCTTATTTATACGATTTTTTATTAGAGACTTTATAAATCTTATTTTTTATTTTGTATTTACTAAATGTATTCTTAATTTTTAGGGTTTAGTTCAGTATGATAATTGTTTATTTTTGTAATTTTCTTATTTTATTAATTAAAGTCTTTTATTTTATTTTAATCATATTGTATTTTGATGTATAAAAGATGACGACTTTAGTGAGTTTTAACTTCTGATCTTTCGTCTAGACCATTCCAATGTTTAGTTTACCTAAACTTATTATTAAAGTTGAATAGAACCTAATATATTATAGTAGAATTAGTAATTGGGAAAGATTGTTCCAGACTTATAAAAGCTATGCATTAACCTATAGATAATCTTTCTTTTTTTTATCGAGAGATCAACAAACTTTCTAATAGTAATCTTTCAATAATTATAAAAAAAATCATAAATCCATGAAGTTCTTAATCAGATACGTAAGATCCCAAATCTTTTTCCCAAATAAATCCATGGAGGTGAGATGACGGAAAACTGAAATGACTTTTTTCTTGTTGACGTAAATTGTACAAGTCTTTTATATTTTAAAGTTACAACTAGTTTAGCATGTGTATTATAGAAATAGTAAAGAAATTGAAAGCACTAGTAAAATTTTAATTAAGCAGCCTCAATAATTGAACTTCTAGAAAATTGGTACGAGTCTTTATCCAATTTGTTTATTAAGTAAGGAAAAACCAAAACTGTGAAACAATCATGGCGATAATTTGGAAACCTTGGCAGCTAAAACTGACTAAGAAATTACAATACATAGCACTTCAAAAGCGAAAAGCAATTAAACTCATTTCTTTGTTATGCATGTCATGATATTTATAACATTGAGAGTGATAACCTAATTAACCTTACTGGTTAATTCAGTGAGATTTCAATCTCAGGTGAAAACTTAAATATATGAACTATGTTTTAAAAATTGTGAATTTGGGTTGGAGTAACCACAAAATTTTGTATGGGTGATAACACCCGGGTTGGCCCATTTTTTCCCGACCACTGGCTCGTCGAAAACAAAGTGGATAGGTTGGTTCGTCTTGGCTTAGAAGACTAGAAAATTGGGTATTTCTTTCTGCACCCATACATTTATCTTCCTGCATCCCTACATTTATCTTCCTGCACCCCTACATTATTTGAAATACCAGAATTATCCTTGATAATTTTGGATGATTCTGAAATAGTAGTTCCATAAACAAAAGGTATTTCTGAAATAAGAGTTCCGTAAGCAAAGTGTGTTTCTAGAATAGGAAATTCAGAAGGCAAAAAACCATTTCAGAATATCCTTTTCATAATACATTTTTTTAATTTCTAAAATGATAAATCCAGAATTGATAAAATGTGTTTTGAAAATATTTCGGAAAAAGTAATATAAAAGTCACTTTTAAAAAAAGGTGAAATATCTTTTCCAAAAATGATAGGGTGCATGGAGAAACACCCTAGAAAATGTTGGCTTGTCACAAACTAATTTTATCATTTCTAAAACTGAACTTCATTAAATCTTTGAGTTGGATCCAGGAAATTAAGAGCATCAAGATCTTATTATGATATTTTTGTACAATTTGTTTTTTGTCCTCAATGCTGCATAAAATATAAGATCTCTCCATATGTAATTCAATTTTTACTCTAATGGTATATTTCACTCTAAGATTTTTAAGTAACTTTTTAAAGTTCTACAATGAATTTTTATTAAGAGAAAATTTAAAATACGATTATTCTTCATGATAGAAATCTAATCTATCCCTCTAATACAAGATCTTATTTTATATATTTGTTAAAGATCCATCACTAAAGCTGATCTAATTTTTAGAATTGATTTGAACACAATTACTAAAGATCTCACCTCAACTATATAAAGTAATATTATAATCTTTAATATGAATTACTTATCATTAATATTAATATTGAAAATCCATCTTTCTATTATGTTTTGGTCTAAGATTATTTTTCTTGATACCTTTAAACCGTCCAAAGTATGTTTAGATAGTCTGATAAGACCATTTTTATATTCTATATAGTTTGACCAGACCGTCTAATAATCAAGTTTAGTTTTTTTTATATGAATTATCTTTTGCACCAATACTTTGTAATTTACTTGAATCTCATCAATGAGAAATTTTTCCTTTTTTTTTTCTCTGTTGTGCTCTTTCAGTTTACTTCTTTGCTTCCCTTTTCCTTTTATGACTTGGAGCAAGGTAATCACTTTTTCATGTTTGATTTTATTTGTAGTAATTCATGATGAGTTAATCAAGGATATCAATGGTCCTTATTCTCAGCTTGTTCACCTACAGGAAGGAGAAGGTTGCCATAATTCTGAAGCAGAGAAGTCAAGTAACAATGTTAATTTAGATAATCACATAGCTAGATCTTCCACCCAGAGATATGTTTCAATAAGCAGAGGTTCATCAGGTAGACACTCTCAGTCACATAGCTCTGCTCTTTCTCAATGAAATTGTGTACATGAATCTATAGAAAGAATATGAGGATGTTGTAAAAAGTAAAGTTGATGCTAAGAAGCCCATAAAGGATTCTTTGAGACGTTTGGCTTACTTAGCAAGCCTGAAGTTCCTGTCTCAGTGCTTGGATCCATTATAATACAAGGTCTTGTGTTCCCTATGTTTGGCTTCTTGTTTTCCTCAACAATAATTATGTTCTTTGAACCTCCAGAAAAACAAGGTATATGTGGGTTTGAGTATAGTTACTCTTGTGGCCATGACTCTGCAAAATCACTTCTTTAGCATTGCTGCTGGAAAATTAGTAGAAAGAACTCATTCACAGATATTTGAAAAGTGCATCAAGAAATCAAAGTTTTTAGCTAGTGAATTTATGTCCAACTTAACATCAGAAAACCAAGTTATAAGTTTATATCTCATATGATATGTTATATTCTTAATGGATGTGTGTGGGAACTCCACCCAAAGGTAATGGACATGCACATGAAGGAATGTGAGGAGCTCAGGAAGAACAAGGTGTTCAATTGGGCTATCGCTAGAATAGATCACTTTGATACCATATTAAGAAATTTAAGTCTAATTCAATCTCATAAAACTGATTTTTAATGTGAGGTTTGTACCCACTTATATATTAAGAAATGGTTTAATTTTTAGTCAATGTAGAATCTCCAACAGAAAAAGTTATGGTGGAAGGCCCCCAAAATCATGGAAGGCCTCAAAATCCTCTTGCTTGATGAGGCAACTAGTGCAGTTGATTCTGAGTCAAAGAAAGTAGTTGAAGAGGCTCTCCATAGAATGAGTGTGAATAGAACAATAGTAGTAGCTTACCGTCTTAGGAAAATCAGAGGTGCTGATCTAATAGCTGTAATGAAAAATGGGGATTGTTGAAAAGGGAAGACATGATGGGTTGATGAATATTACTGATGCAGTCTATGCATCATTTGTTGCTCTACATATGAGTATGTCTATTTTAGAAAGAGAAATTTTACCACAAGTTATGCGAAAAACTCAATTTAACTAATCTTAAATTGAAAACAAGAGTTTATGATAATTGAAATGCATGATCCTAACATTAATCACAACCCAGAGCCCTCAAATAAAGAGAGAAACAAATAAATTAATAACAAGGGAGGCATACAGAATACAAGTTTTGCAGCACAAATACATCTGTACTCCTAAAACATCTGTCAACAAAACCAAATCCCACAGAAGAAATAATGAAAATTGAATTAAATAATCAGCCGTTGAAACTCTTGACATTGTAAAAGAACTTATAAAATAAGGGTCAAACTTAAAAAAACATCAAGAGGGCAGCTGAGACAGCAAGGATGAAGCCAACTATTGATGATGTGCAAGAAGAGGGCCTCCAAGCAGCTGCACCACAAAGCAAGACTATATATTAAAATTCATTCCTTTGATTATTAGACATCACAAGGAAACTAAGTCTACCCTTATAACCATGTCTTAATTTCTAATAAGTAAGATACAATTCAGGTGTTTCTAGTGTTGTCTTCAACAAGAATTGGAGTTTCATATCACTCATCAACCTAATAAAAGTTAGCAATAAATGGCATTATAGATTATCTCAGTAAAACTTTAATTCTGATTGTTAAAGAATTGTATCTTGGTTTTGTTATAAATTCAATTGCTAAAAATGTAAACAAGTGCCAAAGAACTCACCACTTAAAAGTGTAGAGCCATTAGAATAAAACTGATAGTCATTGTACCACATAAAGCAATTAGATCCATAGATTTCCCATCTTCTTTTATTTCCAATGACAGTTCTGAAAGTGACCAACTGAGCATCCAAGCACCGTCTGCAGTCCTCCCTGCTGATATCTCTGGTGCATTGAGCCATGCCATACCTTTTCCCACTTTTATTTGCATTCAGTACTGCTGTATGGAACATGAATGACTTGTCTGGAGCCTCAGCTGCAATTCCAGTCATGAAGGGAAGGCCTTCTGAGACCACAGACGGGTCATCAAAGTCAGTTTCATTGGTGATTGTCACAGCTGCCTGTTGCATATCTCCAAAGAAGCTCTCATTTGAATAGCGCAGGAAACACCATCTAAACCAAATTGTAACATCATTGCTCATAGGACAATCATTTGTGGCTACTCTGGTGGAATTAAGGGTGCAATCAGAACAATTGCTAACAGATATGTCCCCTCTACATAACACTGTACCATAAACCCTGTTGGCCTTTTTTCCTGCAACGTTTTGGTAAAAACCATGGTGTTCCACTACATTAGATGCAAGAGAATCCAACAAACTTCTCAGATTGGTCTGGAATGTGGCATCAGTGTCAGAATAATCAGCTTCTGAGCATTGAGAACCTGATTTCATGTTGGTATCAGCAAGGCAAAAGCCATTTGGGAAGACCGAAAGAAAGAAGATAACACATGGCACAACCAAGTACAATGTCTGCATCTCTTCGTAATCCCTTCTGTGGCACAAGAGGAGGATCAGAAACAATGAGTGTGTGTGTCACCAACCTTTGCAAAATACTGAACTTTTATCCGTTGGCATAATATTGACCTTTAATAAACATTTTTTTAAGTGTTAGTGTGCAAAGTCAACTCTTGAGTGACGAGCAAATGATCATGTATAAAGTTGTACGCGACAATTTATTACAAGTCAATCATTTTGAGACCTTTGATTAGCGATTAATTAATCTGTATTTATGAACCTCGGAAAAACAAAGGCAACGCTAATTAAGTAGTTGAATTTGTGGTGGATAACCATTCGGAATAAGATTAGGAAAGCCTCAAACAGGTCATTAGCTAATTCTTGAACCATATCTTGATTCTTGTAGAATTTAGTGGAGTTAGTAACTTTGGCACTGATTTCCAAATTTGGGAGATATATTATTTATTAAAACATGCAGTGGAATTAACCTTAATCAAAAGTTATTTAAAGTCTATCCTAACGAGTGTTTGGTAAACTTTTCAGACCACTCGTTATTGGATCGTTATCGGACTATGTATAATATGTATCTCATGCACGAGCTGTCACTCTCGACGTGAAAAAAATATATTGGAGATCTCACATCGATTAAAAATTATAGCATTTCATTCTTTATAAGTGGATACAAACTTCATCTTATAAACTAATTTACGAGATTGAGTTAGTTCTAACATCAAACATTAACATTTGGATAAAGATTGTGAAAAAGAGTATTCCACTTTGGCTAGAAATGATATTCCTGGTGACTCTTAATGAGTAATTATTCTGATTTCTAATAAAGAGGGTCACAATGAGATTATTAGATAATGAAAAGATCTGCAACGGCACGCTCGTCATTTTTTTAATTTTGAGTTTACGGAAAGAAACAACGAAAACTAATTAGATACAACATTGTCAACTATATAATCCACTCTCCATTTTATTAAAGAGAAATGCTATTTATTTATATAATAAAGTGTATAAAAGGTCTCATTACAATGAGATAAAGACTCAGTAAAATGTTATTGTTTCTTCTACAACGATAATAAGATGAATTTAACTTCAGAAACATCTCGTTTTATGCAAAAAAAACTTTTAAATTGTACCATAAGAAAAACATTTTTTGATTAATAAAAAGAGTAAATTGGAAATTTTCATATTTATAGAAATGAAAGAAATTCTCAAAATACAAACATAGCTTTCGTTTTTGTGGGTTGAATTGCTCGGTATAAAAGCCCAACAAGGTCTCGGTAAAAAAAATGAATTGTGCTATTTCTTCCTTTAACATTATCCTAATAATTTCTCTCGATTAAGGAAACGCTAAAAATAATAATTTTAATTAAGACGTAAAAATTAACATTTTTAATTTATTTTTTTGCTAAATATATGCCATTTCATATTTTTTACGTATATATTTTATTTAAAAATGATACTTTTAACAAGATTTGGTCTAACTTATCAAATAATTATAATGGAATACCAGGTTGTCAAACTCAAAAATAAAAGTAACATAAATATTTTTTATCTATAAAAAGTTTTGAAGCTCGATAATAAATAAAATCAATTCGTAAACTTACCAAACTTTATTTATTATAAAATAATTTTAAAAAGTATAATTACATATTTGGAAAACGTAATACAGAACAACAATTAAAATTTTCAACTTCATAATAAAGAAAAAAAAAGTACCAAAAAATAAAGTATGATAATATATTTGCAGTAAATAAGATAAAATTACGTAAAATTACTTGTTTAAAATCTTTAAATCATTTGAAGAACTCTAATGAGACACTAACACAAATTTAAATCATTTCAAAGAATTTACTTGAATTTATTAAAAGAATTTTGAAAGCAAGTTAACTCTTTTTTCTCTGTATAAAATTACAAAATCGCAAGGAATTACTTAGTTATATGGAAATATTAGTAGTGAGTTCCATGGTTTAAGAAAAAAATTAGTCTTAAAGTTGAGGGTGTTGGGTTAGACTAACTTCCTATATGGAAACTTATTAGTTTTTTTTTAATATAAAGAGCTGTCAGTAGAGAGAGAGGAAGAGAAAAGAAAAGGAGAAAAGAGTGAAGAGAAGAAGTTTGGTTGATTATTGAGCACAATTTGTCCTGTGATTTGATACTCTCTTGTAATTTTAATTTTGATCATAGGAGCTTGATTGACTGGTTTGTTCGATGATTTTTACTTCTCACATCGAGAATGTTTTTCACGTTAAAATGTGTTTTTCTTTAGTATGTTTTTGTTGTTACCATTATTTATTATTACTCCTAAAAAAAATATTATTAGAGTTATTATTTTACTGTATTGAATTTTTCATTAGATAAATTATATAGTGACGGAAGGATAAAATATAGATAATAAAAAATAATTTAAAATCTTGTCTTCTTATAGTGAAGATCAAATCATGTTATTCTTTTGATTATTGTTATAGATTATAGAAGATATATAGCAGAATTCATGCATATTTCAAAGTAAAAAATGATGTTAAAGAATTTAAATAAAGTCACCATCTGCATGAAGGGGTTTCACACTAACTGCTACTAATATGCTAACACGTATCGTATATTTGTTTGCCCTAATTAATGAGAGAATGTAGTAGTGAGAACAAAACTCCATTACCAACTTTTGTCGATCACGCGAATCAAATCAGATAAATACAAGTTTTTACTTGTTTAAGTTAAGTGATGTTGATATATAATATTGTTGATTAAAGTGCTTTCCAACTTTTTGGCATCATATGACTAAGATATTATTACTTTCTATATTTCGATATCAAAGTTTTATCGTGATCATATAAGAACAATATATGAGTATAAGAAATTTGTGAAACGAGTCACTAAGCAATGTAAAGATGTATGGGAAATTGGCCACTTTGAATATATGTTCCATCTTCTCCACACTTATCATTTTCTCAACCATATATTATATTATAATATGGATATGTTAGGTTTTAATAGTGTGGAAGGATATTAAATTTTCACTGAGGTATAGTTTTGGATAAAATAAAAAATACACAATATGTTTTTCTTATTTTAATCTTTAGTTTCAAAGATATCTGTCAAAAACTATTAGAATGTCTAGTTGATAAGTAGAGGGTTTTTAATGATTCAAATGTAATAGTTTATCTTATAGTTACTTGTGTAAGGAGGTTGAAGGAAATTAGACTTAGGTCGATCTTTTGTATAAGAATTGAATTATCTCTGAAATATCTTTTATTTATTTATTTATTTTTACTATAAAAAATGATATGTTATTAGATTGGATTTATATCTAAACTAAAGATTTAGATAAAAAAAATTTAAAAGATAATTTTTTTTATTTTAAATTTAAAATATTTTAAGATAAAAATATATTATTTGAGTATAGTTTTTTTTTAAAAAAAATTCAAAATTTATAAAAATCAACTATTTATTTAAAATTACATCAGTTATTTAAACTATAGAATTTTTAAAAAAAATATTCTCTTGTTTTTTATATTTTTTTATAATCTTTTCTCAACTTCGTTGACATGTTGACCCATATTTAATCGGAATTATATATGTTAATGGTTAATGTTATTTTTCAATCAATCAATGTTAGTTAAGTTTTTTTTTCAGCATCAACAATATTTTTTTACTTCATGTAAAATATATATTTTTTATAATGTAATATGATATATTAGGATTTTCTCACAGGACTGTTTTCCACCAATGTTACTTGGGATCATATATATATATATATATATATATATATATATATATATATATATATATATATATATATATATATATATATATATATATCTATATATATATGTTTTATATTTTAAATTATTAATTAATTAAAATAAAAATAAAAAAAATTTATTATTATATATATATATATATATATATATATATATATATATATATATATATATATATATATATATATATATATATATATATATATATATATATATATATG
>Ga0123342_1006127_pt1 | contig 16895 bp, 5 predicted proteins | sample Turbeawhitnodule_FD_89960 | JGI IMG/M metagenome (GOLD analysis project Ga0123342, IMG submission 89960) | Root nodule microbial communities of legume samples collected from Mexico - Turtle bean Mexico white nodule | ecosystem: Host-associated > Plants > Roots > Nodule | place: Mexico: Nepantla... | reverse complement strand
TATGCAATATTTGACGATATTGTACCAATTATATGCAATTAATTTAATAATTATAGAATCTCATGATTAGTATCCTACCTAATTAGATTGTAATTTGGGAGAGAGAAACTCCCTATATATTTCGATACATGACTGATGTAATATACACATAAGAGAATAAGAAACATCTTTTCTTCTTACCATTTTTTATCATTTTCTTATAGTATTGCTAGAAATTTTTAAGAATTTAGAGAAAAAACTAAACATAAAAAATTAATATAAAATGTATTGTGTTATTCCTTATCATTAAATACTTTTTGCTAAGCGATTATATTACACGAACTAATATTCTATAAAAGAAATAATTTTATATGCTCTATTCAACTTCATTGCAAAATCTATCTGTATCTTCAATTTCTCTTTTCATGAATAAAATTTAAATTTGAGATCTCATTAAAAATTTAATTAATTTAATTCAAACTAACAAATAATAATAATATATATTTAAAACCAGTTGTCAGTGTACTTAGAAATTGAAAAGAAAGGAGTTCAGGCATAATTCCCATCATTACTGGAAGACTTGTTTAAAACAAGATAATTAAAGTTTAGAATAAATATGGTACACCTTGAAGAGTCTAACTTTTAAAATAAAAGGTGGAGTAAAGTCTTGATGGAAAGTGAATAATACATGAGTTAAATATTTTCTTTTTATTGTACTTTTTAGTTTTTTTTTACAAATTTTAGATTTTTTTGAATATTTATAATAAAAAATTATTAAAATATGTTTTTTAAGTTTTTTTTTTACATAATAAATATATTTTCATTATGATTAATATGTTAAAAAAATTTGTTAAAAAAAACACTAGACCTATTTCAATAATTTGCTTATTACAAGTATACAATAGACCTAAATTTTGGATTACAACAAAAATCAATTTCATATTATTAGACATAGACTTAAAAACATATTTAAAGCGTAATATACATTATTATAGTTATAATTATTGTTTTCGAACGGGTTTGAGATCTAGAAAACGATTGCTCCTGCTTCCATCATCGGTCAACCTACGATGCTCCAATCTCTCTACTACGCATTCCTCCTTTTGGTCGTCTGGCTCCATAGGGGATGGTACCTGCAGAAGACACTCCAACGCTCAAGTCATCGGAGTATTAGCATTCGGGTGTCAGAGTACTATAGATAATGATGTACATTTCTCCTTGAAATACGTGCTAGTTATATTACCTTAATGGACCTTCATTGATGGACCGGATTAGGGAATTGGTTTGTGTTTAAGGTTGCGCTAAACAACCATTAACTATGGATTAACCTTGTGACTTGGTCAACCCTAGACTCAACGTCAAGGATCGGTCGGCCACGTGTCGTCACATGGCCTTCTCACCATGGTTTAGACGGTAACTTGGTCCGAGTGTTGGACGATTAACTGGGTCGTTCGGTCGTACTAGTACAATTATAAAAAAAATGTTACTTTTACAATTAAATATAAAAAAATTGTTTTATTTTAGAGAAAAATTATTTGTTTCCTATATTGTTGTAATGATAGAGGATTCTCAACATATAACACTCTTCTTAATAACATATAACAGTCTTCTTAATATCTATGAGATGATTATATTTGAGTTAAAAAATATGTGACTCTTATTGATGTTTATTGGTTGGCAGTAGATAGTGAAGAAGCAAGCACATCCCCAGAAAGAAGGGACCACAGAGTTGGGTTGTGCCCTGTGTTTAAGTGTGTGAAGTGGTTGTGCACTTGGGTAAGCCAAATCTACTATTGTGGCGCACCTTGAAGTGTACAATAGCATGAGGGGGCCACGTTTGGTTATTTTTGGCATGCTTCTATTCTCATTAATGATGCCTTGGAAATTTTCGATACTTGTACACGGCAAAAGCCCTACTCCTCAATACACATTTTGACCTCTGTGCAACTACAAAACACTCTTTTTCTCACCCACAACCACAATTCCAACATCACCATCTCATATCATCCAACCTCCACAATGTCTCTTATTTAAGTTTCAATTTTCACTCTAGCTAATCATTTCATACCATTACCACCAAAAACCCCAGTTCATTGCTTAATTCAAACACTCAATCATGCAAAACACACTCCTTCACTATGTATACCTACATATCCATTCCTTTATACACATTCACTTATTTCGAAATACCTATTTTTCTTACTTTAACAAATTTCTTTTGAAAAATATTACTTTACAACTACAATGTGCCACAATGTAATTCTAAATTCTAAAATAAATATTGATAATAACCTTGTATCAAATTATAACTAGAGAAAAAATATTTTTCTATTAAAATAAAGTTATTTTAGAATTATATTATAATACATCACATTTATAAACTGATATATTTTTACTGTGTAATTGTTAAATTAATATTTTTTTAAGTTAATTTATTTTAATAAAAAATATTTATCTTTCTAATTATTGTTTGGTATATGATTCTCAACATCTTAATATTATTTGTAAATATCTCTTTGTCGAATAACATGTTAAATGTATTTTAAGAAAAGTATAATACATATATACACGTGTCTGCATGTTTGTGCTTTATTAAAGTTCTTTTAAAGAAACAAAAAAGTATGCATTGCTTTTTATAATAAGTGAAGCTTTTAAAGCTTATAACTAAATATATATATAAATAATTTAATTACAGGTTTTATGATAAATTATCCGATAAAATATTTAAAAGTTAACATTTAGATAAAATTTGATCTGAATTAATCTTTTCTAGAGACTGTTGATTTAGAAATACATGAATTTAATTAGAATAAATTCATTATTTAAATGATTTATTTTTAATTAACTAAATAAAAAATATTAAGCTTTGAATTTTGGATTAGTATAAATATATAAAAGAGAAAAATTAACATATTATTTTGTTTGCAGATTAAGTTAGATAAAAAGAAAAAAATCACAAAACTAAAAAAAGTATAATTCCTTTTCAAGTGAAGTAAAATTGGAAAGAGGAAATTGCTCTATTTTTTTTATTTAAAACTAAAACTGGTTGGGATAACTATATTTTTGAAGAATTATTTGTTTTAAAATTTGGTGTTTTTATATGAATTGACGATTCTTATCTGCGTACGTATTTGTTAACTTTTGGTACCAATTGTTGGTTTCGATTTTTGTCTTAATCGGAAGTGAAGGTTTCCGGAAAACGTAATGTTTAAATTAGTGTTTGATATACGATATTAATTATTATTCGATTTATAATGTTTTTTTCTTGAACGTTAATAAAGATAGATACAACTTATTTAATTAATTTTTTAGTAAGGAAAAGTTTTGTACACACTTACTATATTTAGTTAATTGTTTTAAAATGAATTTATCTTTGAATAAAAGATTCGAATTTAATTTATAAGGGTTGAGTCAATGTACAAGTTCAATTTGATTGCATGTGCCGATACCTCTTCGATTACATACCTAACACCAAGAGATAAAAGAAAACTAAATAATTGAACTTAGATTTGGACAAACATAATGAATAAAAGGACTAAAAGAGAAAAGTAAACTTTAAGAAGAATTTCAATGTTAATGCATCTAGATAATACCTTCCTTTCCTCTAGAGGACCATAGCATAGAGAGGGAGTAGACTAGTTTGCCACTGAAGTAGAGTTATAGCAACCAACCATCATGTTACAAATCTTTGTAAGAATATTCTCTTTTGTTTTTTAATAACTTTTATTTATAAAATAATTCTTAACCAAAATCATACATAATTTATATTAAAAATAACTATACAATTTTTTAAGTTTAAGTTTTACAAATTTGTATAATGTAATTTTACTTCTTTTTATCCTTTTTTTTAGTATGTTATGGATGTGAAATATTAACTCCTTTTAAACTTTGTTGAGAAAATGAACAGTAGTATTACAAAGTGGACTTTAAGCCTAACTCAACTCTCATAAAACCGGTTCATGGAGGTGAGGTTTGCACCCACAAACATTTGTTAGAATAGATTTTAAATGACTCTGATACCATATTACCAAGTGGACTTTAAGCTTAACTCAACCCCATAAAACCGACTTATGGGGGCTTCACCTACTTATGTACAATGAAATATTCTAATTTCTAGTTAATATGGGATATTCAACCAGATTTTAGTTGGTAGTGTTAGAAGTTAATTTTTTACATCGAAAAAGATTATTGTTGGAAATCGTGAAACTTGAATATTAACGTGAATGGTGAAAGTTTCTTTAATTGGTGAAGGGTATTTAATATTTATCTACGTTAGTTGTTAATTTATAGTAGTAGTTTTTTTTTTCCAAAAAAGTTGTCTTTTATTTATTTATTTATTCGTAAAATTTTGAGATAACATAAATTATTTTTTATTAATTACACTTTTATTTCTATTTTTATCATACACTAATTGTTTGGAGAGTGAATATTGAAAATAAAATAAAAGAATAGATAACTTTTTTAAAATTAAATCGAAAATAAAATAATATATTTTTCTTCATCTGAAAGAACATTAAACAATTATTTTTATTATACACTAATTGTTTAGAGAGAGAAATTGAAAAAATAAAATAATAGATAAGTTTTTAAAATTAGATCGTAAATAAAATAATCATATTTTTCTTCATCTGGATGAAAGAACATTAAACAACTACTATAAAACAAATGCAGTAACTTTCTCAAAAAAGCTAGTTCCTCACCTCCTTTTGGGAAATTTGGCTAAAATTTCAACTTAGTTTTACGGAAATGTCATTTTTAAGGATAAATTATATTCAATAAGATGAATAGTATTAGAAATGACAAAAGAATCATATATATAAATATTGGTAAATAAACTATGCAACTATTTCTATTTTGCAATAAATATGTATATTTTACTTATTTATTTGATAACATAACTAGTATATATACCGTTTATATTAAAATATATGTATTAAAATTTATAAAATATTTTTACAACTTTTTTAATTTGTTTATTAATAAAATTGTTTATTATATTTTATTTTAATTTTATACTTTTATTTATTTAAAAAATTATTTTATCATGTTTATCATATTATTCACAAACTTTCTTTTTATTTCAAACAAACTCACTTTCCATTATAAAAATCTATTCCCTCGTATCCATCTTCAAATTCATACCAAACCTAAATGAAATAAAGATATTGCATCATATAACATGTGTCGGTGATGCTTATATTAGACGTTGGAGAGAGAAAAAACGTTGTAATGTTTTTTAATGAGATTTTACATGGTCGATAGAAACAACTGATCTAATATGCTGAATCCTTTTACCCCATATACCTCCACTCCGCACCACCGTGAGTGTGAGAGCGCGTCTTTGCAACCACCCTCCTCTACAGTGTCGCCGCCAAGAGTGACCGTTAGTTGGAGTTGCCGCTGCGAATGCCGCCACTGCTAAGCTCCTTTTCAGGTCGCCGTAACAAGCTTCTGTTCTCCATACTGCCGCTGTAAAACTATTATACCGATTCTGCAACCGACTTAAATATTATTTTAACTTATTAAAATGCTGACATCTGAATCAATTTCAAAATTAACGTAAATACTCATAAATAATTGATATAAAATATATTTTTTAAGTAATCAAAGTAAAACTATTAGTAAGAAAATATTATTAAAAATTTTATTGAAGTTCAATTTATAAATTTATGTTCTTTATTTAAATTTATGAAATTAAAAATTATTTTTTAAAATGTATACTTTTGTCATACAACTTATTTAAATGTATTTTTATTAATATTTTATAATACAAATTTATTTGAATTATACTTTAAGATAATTTTTTTAAGTTTGTATTTTAAAAAATAAATTTTAAATAATCTAATTTCAAATTTATAAAAAAGTAAAACATGTTATTACCTTTTTCATTCTTATATTTTTATCATTCAGTTTCGTTGTACTATTTTAAATATTTTCAATTCAATTTTTTTTTTAAATTCATGTAATAGATATGATATTTATAACTCATAGAATATATTTTCGTTAATAAGTTTAACTTATTTATGATTTATATCATGTCACTTTCAATAACAAGTTAATTTAACTAATGGTGTGTAATTATTATTATTGATTTTACCTAAAAAAGATAATATTAATTTATTTTAAAGGGTAAGAACAAACTGTGAATGTTAAAAATATAAATCAAACTTTTAAATTTTAATTTTCCAATGAAAACTTTCTCAAAGAGGAAGTTATCTAAAAGCCATGACTTTGCTTTAGGTATTGGAACTCAATTTCACTGTAACAATGTTGTTTTTCTTTTAAATGATTTTATTCCTTTAAACAAATATCTTAATTTTTTTGTTTTTATTATCCAAATAAATGTCTTTATTTTCTTACCAGGATAGATAGTTTTTTGTTACTTGATTTTTCTTTCATTTGTTTAATAACACTAATTAATATTTTTATTATCTACTTTTATTTGAATTATATTTTCAAATGAGTTTTTATCTGATTTTTTTAAAAATAAAATAAAATAAAAAATAAAAACATCCATAGATACAGCAAAATTTCAAAATATTTTTTCGTGGATAATCTCTGAGTAACGGAATAAGTAAAATGGGATAAATTTTTTAAAAGAAGATGAATAAATTCTACCAAACTTTACCATTCTGCTTACAATTTTACAATAAGAAATGTTGTTTATTTTAATAATTAAATTATTGTTTTCTCATTCTCTCAAGTCAAATAATAAATCTACACCCAAGAGCACCACCTTGGACTTTGACTAATTCTCAACGTTATCCCTATCTTATCACATTAATTGTTCTACTTCTTTTTGGAGAAGGTTAGTGTGTACCAAACTCTTTTTATCATTCAGAGAAGAAAATAAGGACGAAATGTTTATTATATTTTATATAATGCGATATAAAAAAGATAAATATCAATATTCATGAAGTGCATTATACATCATCAATCATTTGTTTTATATAAGAATATAATAAAAATAAATACTTATTTTCATTTTAAATGCAAATTTATTTATTGTTTTATTTAATATTTTGTAGGATATTAATCAGATTTATAGATTGTTAATATATATAATTCATATAAAAATGAATAGGGTTTCTTGTATAATAAAATGATTAAAACTTAAAATCAGTGAAATCAAAATCCGTGCATATTATGACAACAGCATCAGGATAAGTTAACCTTTTCTATGAATAAAAAAAATTACAAGTGATTATTATTTAGATACGCATGTAATCTAAATAACATTTTGTAATTTAAAATGGATTTTATTAAATTTTAGGACAGAGTACATCCTCTGAACTTCTGGGAAAGAAAGAAGTGATGGGGGCAGGGCACTAGTTTTTATGGCATTAGACTCAGCCATTCATTGCTCCTGCTTTCAATGTCTATTCACCCTCTCACATTTCTCAACATTGCTTTCACTCCATACACACATTCCACTATTTCACACCAATTGGAAAAAAATATGCTGTGCGCATTACAGAACAATGATGACGATAATGCATGAGTAAGAATTGGTCGCCATTTGTATTTAGTTTAGAAGTTTAGATGCAGTGATGGTTACAGAAAGTTATTGACAAGTGGCAAGCTACAACTCCCTTCACTCCTCATATATTCTCCACCATCCTTCGAGAAAAGGAGGAAAAGAAGGGAACTGGAACTGAGATTGGAAGTCATGTCAATAATCAGAAAATGAAGTTGGGTTGAATCATTTGATGGCATCAAATCAAAATGAAATAAACCTCAAGCAGAGTGCAAAGTGGTGAATCCACACACACACACTCTCTCTCACAGCACAGACACAGATATTGTAGAAGATCCCTTTGATTCTTTCAATAATATTGCCCCATAAATTTACACTCACCACCAGGGGAGCCTCCAACACTACCTAATCATCACACCCTTCTCTATTTCCTTTTTCTTTCTTTACAAGGACACTACAAATACAAAATTACACATTTTCTCTTCCCTTTCGCCACAAACATACACATTTGCTCCACCTTCCCAATCCAATGACTTTCTCACTGAACACATTCATCCTTCTGCAAAAATTCATACTAAGTTAAAAACTCATGAATCATAACAATAAACACCTTTAGTTTAAACTTTAAAATAGTCAAAGTAAAAGTAAGTACCTCTCGAGTTAAAGGACCTTTTGCAATGAAGAATGGCGCTTTGGATCCCATCATGCTGCAGCAGCAGCGTATCATCGCTCCTACTCGCCGGGGAACAAACTCCGGCCACCGCGGACGATGCAGACCGACTCTTCCCCAAATGTTTCGAAACCACCTTCATCCCCTTTCCCTGTTTCTCCGTCCTCGAAGAAACAGAGGCCACCGACGGCGAAGACGACGGCGAGGCTGCGAAGCCCTCGCCGGAGAATCTCATTTTATCACTATACCTCTTGGAGACTTTCACATACAGAGGCTTAATTAGTTTTAGATACTTCCGCAACACCTCCTTCGAAAACCTCTCGGGTTTCGGCTCCTCGTAGCTGTAACCCCGAACCTTGCTCCCGAAGCTTCTCGTGCTATTATCCCTACTGAGCGCGGGAGAGGACTGGAAATCTTCGACGCTGAGCTTCACCGCGAAGACCTTAGCCTCGTTTGCAGAGTGCTCTGTTTTCTGCGGAGGAGTTCGGTTTCGCTTCCGGAACATGAAGATTCTGAAGCTTGGCGCGGACCTGAGAAGCGCAATGGGGGATTGAGGTTTGGAAATGGGCTCGATTGGGAGGACCTTACGTTTGGAGATAGGTTCAGGTGGAGACAGAGGAAGTGTGGTTTTGAACGGAACGTCGTTTTCTGTTTTGCCTGGTTCGTGTTTGGAGGAGAGAGTTTGGAGTTCGGTTGTTGTCGTCATCGTTTGTTTTGGGTCTTCGTCGTTTTTGATGGTGGTGGTCTTGTTTTCTTTGTTGTCGAAATCGTGTAACGTAAGCTCCAAGTCGAAGAAGGAGTCATCTTCGTCAGATTCAGTGTCGGTTTCGACAACCAGGTGGGGTTCGGAGGTGGTGGTCATTGTAGCGTGTCTCCAGAACTTGAGGAAGTTCAGAGCGTCCATGAAATAAGAAGAATCAAGAGAGGTGGAAGTAGGAAGAGTGTTCTGTTTTGAGGTGGGGTTGAGTTTTGGGTTTTATAGGGACAGTAAGGTGAATGAACTAAATAAAATATAAGAGTGTGTTTGAGAGAGAGAGAGAGAGAGAGAGAGAGAGAGAGAGAGGAGAGGAAGAGAAGGGTTTAACTTTTCACTTCGTTTAATGGCGCTTGAGTAAGCATTGAATACGGTGCTTTCTTGGGGAATCAGAGGGGTTTAGCTTTTGCTTTTTGGAGAGAAACGTTTTGCTTTTTGTTTTCATTTTCCTCCTCTCTTTTATTTTATGTTTCTTAAAATTGATTGTTTTGTTTGTGAGCATGTGGGGGGAGAGAGAGTAGATAAAAAAATGAAAAAAGGCACTGAGTAATGTACAGTGTCTCTGACCTCAGTCCTTGGACTCATACAGAGTCATGAACGAAGCGTTTCAGTCTTTGATCAGAGTTACACAGGTAAATTTGAAAACTGAGATTTGTTTGGCCCACTTCTGATTCCGTCAAAATGAATCATCAAATACAATCTCTGCTATGGTATTATTCTACTTCTAGGTATACTATATATCTGCCTCGCTGTGATGCAATGTCATTTTGGATTAAGATTTTAAATATGGGGTGATTTTATTTACATGAAAGGTACATGGCCACAATCATTATCATCAAACTAAACCAAGCACATTAGAGCATTTAACATTTGTGGATAAACTATATTTGTTTAATTTGTGGTAATGGTAATTCCAATTGAAGAATGTATAATAGGCAAGTTGTTATAGTGCATGGAGCAGATTGGCGTTTGAGATGAAGAGGGTGGAGGGATGGTGATAGGAAACTTCCAAAAAGGTGTAGTGGAAGAAAAGGAAAAGAAGGGAAGAAAATGAAAGAGAAAAGGGTTAAAAAAGAAAGGGTGATAAAAAAGAGAGAAGTGCAGAGCAAAGGAAACGTAAGGGCTATCAACTGCTTTACCTTTCTTTCTTTACAGAGAGACCAATTAAAAAGAGCTGGTGGAAGTCAGAAAATTGGGTTCTTTTACAAGGCAAAGTCATTAGGTGCAAAGCTAGAGCACGCATGTTCTGCTGCTTTTAGGACCCCATCCTATGTCGCTACACCTATGTTTGAAGAGGTCCAAGTCTTTGTGCTATTGAATGACCACAAGGGTCCAACTCTTTTGCTTCAAAAGGTTTGACTTCTAAACTCCGTTTCGTCATTCTTCCACTCTTTTTTTTATTGGCTTGCGCTACAATTTGGATTTTGGCAGAAAAAAATTATTAATATTTGGACTTTAATGGATTTCGTGGGCATGAACTATGCCCATAGAAATGTGAATTCAAAGGAATTGTCTCTAACTATAGGTAAAACATCATTCCTTATTTAATTAGCAACGACATAATTAGTGGGCCTTAAGTTGGAATACTAAAGCTAGATCCGAAAGTCCTGATGTTATGCATGACTATTTTGAGCACATTTCCAAATCAATTTGTACACCACAGCTAATGAAAACAATGTTCAAGCATCAAAGCCTACTACCTGCCTGAAATTATTACATCTTGAAATTTTTAATATTTGTTTTCTAATGTTTGGCAAATTCTAAGGGATTTCATAGGGTTGGTCCCGTATCTAGTAGGGGTTATTAGCTGTTCAGTCTCTGTTTAATTCAATTAGAGACAAAACTCAATGAATATAAAAAAATTGAAAGTGTATCTACAAAATCTCTTATTATAATCATAACAACATACTCCTCAACATCAATCATTAATTCAGAAAAGCTACAAAACAATTCCCAGAAAGTTAAAGATGAAAATGATGATATCATGTATAACCTATAACTACTGTTTTTGGCATAGCAGAAGAAACAATTAAGTAAAACAATTTTAATGCCTTGTATCATTGTATGGACCTCAACTGCATCACTACTGTCCTACATATCATAACCCTAAAAGTTTTATCATGTGTGTGTATGTATACCTAGGGAAAATATGCTGATCTTGGGTGCTATGGAATATTTTGTGGTCCTGCTCTTAAAATTGTTTAGTTTTCACCCTCAAGATTCTCTCTGATGAGTGACAACGGAAAATCACTACCTTAACTGTTTATCAATCTTTTATACAGTCTTACCACCTTCACAACAAACAAGCCAAAAGCCCATCCAAACTCAAATTTACATTTGAAAGGTACCTTTCATTGTTTCAAAGGTTCTGAGCCAGAATATATACTTATAGTGACACCTAACCCTGGAAACATACATATACACATATATGTATCCAAAAACTATGTTTTTTGGTTACAAAGGTTCAGACTGTGTATAAAGAGAAAAAGAATGTAATCATTCGTAAGATTCTAAAACTTCAGGGAGATATTCTGATATTCATTTGACTTGTAGTAGTTTAAAAAGTATATCTGCATGATGGTATTAGAATTGGATAAGAACAAGGAAGTGTATCAACAGGGTAAGGTTGCGTGATGTTACATAAAAAGTTTTATTTTTCATTTATCTCCTCACTCTTGCCAATTTCAAAAGGAAACCTGTCTGGTTTATGGCTTGCACGACATGAGATTGATTCCTCTTAACTCGGCAGAATTTACTGCTAAGTCTACGAAGATTGAATGTATTTTTTAAACATACTATATTATAATATGATATCACAAGGACCATTTGTTTGTACTGTTTTCTTCAGTGATTTATTTATTTTATTCCTTCAGAACGCAGAAAATGAAATGCTCTATGTCTATCTCATTTTTTAAATCTTACTAAACATACTTTTGACATAATTTGGACACTGTTGTTGGTTGTGAGAGTAGCTTCATTCAACGTAAATGGTATAGGATCTTAATTATGAGAAGACTCTTTCAAATGTCATTGTGATTTGTAGTTTAACTTGGTAAGAATAATTGATTTCTTAACATATTTGTCTTCCTATGATGAATTTTGCAAGTTGCAATTTGCACCTTATCTAGGACACATGTGTACAAAATTGTAGCTGGCATTTTTCTAAACAGATGATCGAAGAAGTTAAGTTAAATCGGTTAAATTTGAATGCTGAAGATTCAATTTTGAATTTTGTGAAGTTCAGCATTGTTCCAAATTCTTAATTTCTTGTTCACATTGATGGTGGCCAGTGTGACACTTTGTGTTGGTTCTGTTCTAGTGGTTGGGGGTGGCACTTTCTGTCGCTATTAGGACAATAACCATTGAATCAATTGGTCAAATGATTCTTCCTTGCAGAAATTTCTAAGTGGGGTCTTCATGCTCCATGCTAGAGGGGGCAAGAACAGGATTTTCTACCATAAAGTTTTGTGTGGTTTTCAGCACCAAACTAAAATAAGAAATCAGAAGCTTGCCAAGTATTGTAGAGAAATTTGTGTCTTTGCATGTTCATATATAGAAATTTGAATATAGGTATAATATTCTGTTTATGTTCCACTATAAGCTCCTTTGACCAGATACTGTGACAACTGAATACTTTGTACTTTTTTGTTTAGATTAACGCGAATTGCATTAGTGATTTCAGATGAACATGGATAAGTCATGCACGATAACTGTCACAAACTGGCTCCCAAAGAAAATTTAATCATATGAATACAGGAGTTGTTGAAGATAATGTCCTTATAAAATAAGTAGAAACAACTTCAAATTGTGACAAAAAGCTACAACTATTTAACTCTGTCGGCAACAAAGGAAAATTGTCTAGCTGAAATATAGATTCTAAGAAAGATATGAATACTAAAGAAATAGATTTTAACTCACAATTTTATTGCAAAAATTGTCTTTTTTTTATGGATGACCAATATTCTAGATTAGCCACATTACACCAGAGGTTGTTGGAGATTTCTTAATTTTTTTCTTCTCACAAACTATATAATAATATTGCCTATAAAAAAACTATATAATAACAGTAGTTAATATAAGCTCTCTTGTTTATCCAATCAATAATTTCTCACCTCCTTGATTGACATAATACAAGCTAAAGAAAACTCTTTGTTTTCACTGTTTCACCACAGGTGCACTTAATTCTACCACAGGTGCACTTAATTCTAGTAAAAGATTATTGTAATTTTTTTTTCAAATATATTTAGTATAATTTCCCCATTTAAGTAAAAGAAAAACTAGAAAAGTAATTCAGTAAAATAATAACTTAATATTTAGAATATTCTAAAGCAAGATCTATTTACATCAAGAAAATACTAGGATTTTTTCTATACACATAAGTTTGTGAAACCTCTGATACATATACAAAATATACAAATTTTTTATTTTTTAAATTAAAATAATTAGTCACTAAATAACTAAATTATATATTATTTTATAAATAAAAAATTAATTTTTTTTTTGAAAAAAAATAATTAGTCACTAAATTAATTAAATTATATATCATTTTATAAATAAAAAAGTTATGTAAAAATTAATTTTTAAAATCAAAATAATTAGTTACTAAATCAATTAAATTAAATATTATTTTATAAATAAAAAATTATTAGTATCTAAAATAATTTTTATTATTAATAAAAAATTATAAAATAGTTTCTAAATTATTATTTAATTATTACTTAGGTGATTGTACAATAATTATAAGAGATATTTAATTATTGCTTAGAACATTGTACAATAATTATAAGAGTTTGGGATTATAAAATGTATTATTTATTACCCTTTATTTTAATTTTATAACCTTTTTTTATCTTCTTTTATCATTATTTATTACAAATATAATTTTCTTTCATTTTTGTTTCATATTTATCTTCTCTTACCATTGTAATCTACATCAAAATGAGAAAGTTGAGTATTAATGTAGCTCCATAGAAATGCTTTATATTATTTGAATTATTCCCAAAAAAAAATAGTATAAAAAAAGAAAGAATGGGAAAGAAAGGGGTGAGAGAGAGTGGAGTGCAGGCATGAAGGAGGCAGCCAAAAAGCAAGATGAAAACAATGAAAGAGAAACGAGGTAAATCCTTCTCTAAGTTGACTACTTTTCCATTAATGTCTCTTACATGCACAACCATGCACCATTACTATGACTGCATTTTTTGGGTATTCCATTCCTGCTTTTACACTTTTTACTATACCATTTTATTTTACCCTTCACAGTCTTTACATGAAAAATAAAAATTACAAATACAAATTATAGTATAAATTTGTGACCTTGTTTTAATAAGTATAAAATATTGTAAATAAAATATAATTAAATTATTTAACAGTATATTTAAATATAACTATTACTTTTTTTTTAATTTGAAATCTATACTAAACTATTTTTTCTGGAAATAAAAGTCATCGAAAAATAAATATATAGATTAACTAGTTATATCACTTATATAATATACTATAGAGACAATTATATACTTAAATATATATATATATATTATCCATAAAGTATTGCAAATATATTTCTCTTCATAAGGAATTTAATATATATATATATATATATATATTAAAAACAAAATAACAAGAGATATAGTGTTCAATATAAAGTTTTACCCCTTGCAACATTATTTATTTATGTATAAACACACGATTATGACAAATTTTAAAACAAAACCGAAAATAGGTAAGCTAGTGTTTCAGCATAAATGTAACTTTCAATCACAAGTAATTCATTATTTTTCATATTAAATTATCACATATAACAAAGTTAATTCATAGAAAGTTAATTCACATGACATGTCAAATTAATTATCTTTCAAACCACATACCCAATCATTTGAACATTCTTCGACTTTCACCATCCCATAATTTTCATTTATATGATTCCAATATAGTAGTAAAGTTAAGATATCTCATTCTAAATGAATCCCTAATCAATGCACATCTTATCAATCTCAACATGGTATTTTCTTTCCTGAAAATACGATTTCTCAATCACATTTTCACATATTTCATATCACACATATCATTCAATCAGACAAAAGTTTAATTTTTTAAACAATCCAAAATATCAAAGAAAATTACATAAACACATAAACTAATTGTTTTTAACTACATATATAAATAAAAATTTATAGTTTTTTAATTAAAAAAAACAAATATAAAACAATATTTCAAAAGAAAATTGTAAAGTTTATTTTTTTTAGCTTGAACGAAAATAGATCCGAGAGCAATCCAAATGTTCACTCCATTTTTGCTTGAGCAAAAATGGTTTCGAGAGCAATATAATTTTACTGTCATATTCTAGCTTGAGCGATAATCTTTTGCTTGAGTCTAAATCTCTAGCTTGAGCTAAAATATCAAAAGAAAATTTCATAAAATTGATACTTTTTAAGATTTCACCCAAAATAAATACTCAAACTTGTATTTTATAAAATATATAAGACAAAAATGATATCACCTTACTCAGAGTTAGACTGATATTCTCATTGAACTCATATGTCAACCTATATATCTATACATTCATGATTTCTAAACAAAATTCATTTAAATTCAAACAACCAACATTCATCAATGTTTATAGTTGAAATGATTCATGCTACAATTCAAACACATTCAAGTTGAAATGATTCATGCTACAATTCAAACACATTCAAGAATTTACGCACATCACAATCAACATGTAATTTACCAAATCAACAAAATATATCATCTATATACTTTCACATTCAATCTCAATCAAAACACTTTAATCAATAACAAACACTCCAAGAAAATTTGAAGTTTGTGACCACGTCACCTTTACATCCAAATCTAAAAAACCTAAAGTGTTATTTAAAAGTAAATCTAGTAGGCTTACTCACAAACTCCTAAATAAAACAAGGATAATCTAACTTGCATCACAAAATCCAAATCAATTATCGAAACATATCACTAGAACTCTGAACTAAGAGAGACTCATCTTGAAGTCTCAAATATTACATGCAAACACATTTACCTAGACAAGCAATACAACTCATAACTGTCTCAAAGGAAAAAAAAAATTTACTTTAATTAATCAAAATTATGATAAGACAATTTTACTCTACTCACTGTAAAATTCAAAGGTAATCTCTGATTGTCAATTTGATTAAGGATGGAACTAGAAATTTAGAGAAAAGACATATGAGAAAAAGAAAAAAATTTCTAGAAAAATGATAGTTATATTAAAATAAAACTTAAATAACTAATTTTTCTATTTATATACACTTTTATTTTAATAAAAAATATTCAAATATTATTTTAATTATATCACTTATACTTTAAAACTTCCTAAATATTTGCACTAATCACTTGCATTCTCTTTATATTATTTTGACAAAAAGTGTTTTAAAAGTTATTTTTAGGTGTTTCTTTGACGAAAATATATTTAAGATTTGTTCTTAATCTCTGTCTTTTCAATCAATAATTTTTCTTTATTTTAAAATTAAATTTCAGTATTTTAAAAGAACACTTGTTAAAAGTGATATTTAATTTTATCAAAATATAAATTATTTATCATAGTTTTAATATATAATTTATATGTTTAAATTAATTTATTGATTAATTTTATAAGTTTTAATTATCATATAATTTATATATTTACAATTATTTATTTAATATAAAAAAATTATTTATCACGCTCATTGCAAAATTAAAATACTATCACAGAAAGAGATCCACTTACTCAAGAGTAAGTGGAAAGATTTACTCTTAATATGAACCTTAAATCTTAATTTTATTTTAGACAAACAAATGAGATTAACCAGATGAAGTGTAATATAATTCTCTCTCATAGAAATAATTGTAAAGTTACTTTGAAATGTGCTCTAATATATTACACGATTAATGACATTTATACCAATTCTCTCTCTTATCTTCCCCATTAATATGTATATTATATATATATATATATATATATATATATATATATATATATATATATATTTAAAAAAATATAT
>Ga0123342_1006126_pt1 | contig 16896 bp, 7 predicted proteins | sample Turbeawhitnodule_FD_89960 | JGI IMG/M metagenome (GOLD analysis project Ga0123342, IMG submission 89960) | Root nodule microbial communities of legume samples collected from Mexico - Turtle bean Mexico white nodule | ecosystem: Host-associated > Plants > Roots > Nodule | place: Mexico: Nepantla... | reverse complement strand
CAGTCAGTACATTATATTCCACTCTTGTGCAATCAATACAGTTCTGAACATAGATGTTGTCTATATAATAAAAAATTAACATGTAAGAAAATTAAGAAATCAAGACTAATAACAAATAATAGACATAAGATACTTTGATTCATCCAAAATGATACATTTGAAGAACTTGACTTTGGCAAATTCTATAGATATGACTGCATTGTCTACTTCCCCCGTTGACAGAAATGCATTTAACTGATCTACATAAGTCTCAAAAAGGGTGCATTGAATCCTAAAACTATTCTCACAAAACAACTCTATTACACAATCAGTTTAAAAAAAATGGTGGATAGAAGTTAGAAGATTACCCATCACAATCTATGGAGATGACATTCATTTTGGTAACTTTTCCTTCCTTTGTCAACTCCCGCTCTATGTCAACTCCAGTCAGAATTCCAATTATATCTGCGTTAAACACTACTGAAGTTAATAACAGAAAACTTGTATTGAAAAGATACCAAAAACCAGCAGAAAAACCAGCATGTTTGTATTCCCTCAAATGTTATAAGTATAGATATAGATACACCACATTCCGAATGAAGACTAAAAGACTAAGAACCGTGACAGTTGATTTTCTTAACTTTAATTTATTTATTTAATAAGAATACGTAAAATGATGACATAATAGTTAGTCCATTACATATGGATAGTTAGTTCATTTTTTATTTTCGTATTATTAAACTAAAATTTAAATGCTCACTCTTGTATGGTATACGCTTAACAAATATAGGTTATTTTATTTATTACATAAACATTTAACAATACTAAATATTTATTTAAAAAATTAAAATATTTTGATCGGATTCTCAGTTCTAGATAATTACCATTTTAAAAAAAATGTACAAATGGCCTCAGGAGCAAGGCTTTCCTGAATAAATAGGCGAAGTAGTTGAAAACGGCGTCGTAATAATGTAAAGACACATGAAAGTTTGTAGTTTTAGGTTTCATTTTCAGTGAAGAAGAAGAAGAAGGTGGTGGTGGAAGAAGCATCACTTTTGCACATTCTCAAGAAGAAGAAGAATGTGGACGCGGATAATCGCACGAGCAACACGTGCCGTCCCTGGTGCTCGCAACTGCTCAGCAATTCACCAACGCATCTCTAACCCTATCTTTTTCAAAATCCCAAAATCAACTTTCCCCCAAATTCTCAACAACCCTCGATTTTTCGCCACCGATTCCACACTCACCCTCGATGACGAGCTCTCGCCGGAATTTTCAGAAAACGGCAGTGACAGACAGCGCGTAGAAGAAGGAGACACGTACGAGGTTGACGTAGACAAGTTGGAGAGTGTGCTGCGTCTTCTTGAAATCAGTGCTGATGGGTCCTTTGAGTCGTGTTTGGATGACATGGATTTAACCCTGCATCAGCAATTGGTGACAAAAGTAATCGAAAGTCCGCTTGTTTTGGGTGAGAATCTGATAAGGTTTTTCAGATGGGCATGGAGTGAGAGATCATTGGAGGTGACCACCCCAATGGTGGAGTCTCTTGTTTTGGCTATATGTGGAAATGATGTGAGGAAGAAAGAGGCGTACTCGCTGTGGGATTTGGTTAAGGAGATTGGAGAGAAGGAGAGTGGAATCCTCAATGTTAGTATTCTCAACGACTTGATACTTTGCTTCTCGAGGTTGGTGAAAGGGAAGGCTGCATTGGAGGTGTTTGACAAATTTGAGGCCTTTCACTGTGTGCCGGATGCAGACACTTATTACTTCACAATCGACGCGGTTTGTCGGCGGCGTGCTTATGATTGGGCTTGTGGTGTTTGTGAGAAGATGGTTGATGCACAGGCATTGCCTAATAGCGAGAAAGTTGGTGCCATTTTGTCTTGGTTGTGTAAGGGCAAGAAGGCTAAGGAGGCCCATGGAGTGTATGTGGTGGCAATGGAGAAAGGGAAACGGCCACCGATGACTGCGGTTAGCTTTTTGGTTGCCAAGCTCTGTGGGGAAGATGAAACTGTGAAATTGGCTTTGGAGATGTTGGAGGATATCCCTGAGGAGAAGAGGAAGCGTGCGATAAAGCCGTTTATGACGGTTGTTCGGGCATTGTGTAGGATTAAGGAAGTTGATAAAGCCAAGGAGTTATTGGTGAAGATGATTAAGGATGGGCCGCCACCTGGGAATGATGTTTTCAATTTTATTGTCACAGGGTATTCTAGGGCTGGGGAAATTGGGAAAGCTGTGGAGACGATGAAGCTGATGGATAGTAGGGGTTTGAGACCGGATGTGTACACTTATACTGCTCTTGCTAGTGCTTATTCAAATGGTGGGGAGATGGAAGAGGCTAGGAAGATCTTGGCAGAAGCGAAAAAGAAGCATGTTAAGTTGGGCCCCGTGATGTTTCACACCCTGATTCGTGGATATTGCAAGTTGGAACAGTTTGATGAGGCTCTGAAGTTGTTCTCAGAGATGAAAAATTATGGCGTTCAACCCAGTGTGGATGAGTATGAGAAGTTGATACAGTCTCTGTGCTTGAAGGCTTTGGATTGGGAAATGGCGGAAAAGCTACTTGAGGAAATGAAAGAGAATGGTTTGCATCTCAAGGGCATCACGAGGGGTTTGATTAGAGCTGTCAAGGAGATGGAGAAGGAGGTTGTCGAGGTTGAGAGCATTACTGCAGTAGCGGAGACATAGTTCACTGTTTCAGGTTATATGAGTGGCCTGGTAGTTGTAACTTTTTTCTTTATTAGCATACTATTTTGATAGGAAGTTGCAGTCTCAATGCAAAAATAATTGAGAGGAGAAAATTTGAGAAGTGATTGTTGATGTGTTTGATGTTTTTAACCTGCACTTTTTATTTATCGTTTTATAATATTGAATTGAGTTGGCCATGTTTCTTATCCTTCTTTCTTTTGCACAATGTTGTGATCAACATTCTTTTTTATTGCTCTTGATGATATAGGATTACGTTGGATAAGAATCAATTTGCATCCTTCCCTCTTCCGACTCACACTGACACATGAAAATTGTTGCATACTAGTTGAATACATAGACTCATGAGGCTTTGTGGCTTACCATATTTTATGTATTTGGTGGATCAGGATTCCCTTTGATTGCTAACCAGAAAAATGACTATAGTAGTACTTATGTTACTTGTTTCATTGACAGGAAACAACTTTTAGTTGATAAATACCATATGTTGTAGCAACCCGTGTTGTGTAGTGTTACTTCCCTACTACGTTCATTTGATCCTTTCCTAAGTTGTTGCTTAATTGCCTTGGTTTTAGCCCACGAGGAGGTAAACTAAATTCTGTTGAAGAAAAAGAAGGGATAATACAACTTTGGGTAGGCTAAGAAGTATTCAAAAGTAGAAGCAATTATATTTTTTAATTGAAATAACTAAGTAGCATCAAAGTCACTGAGTTTGTTTGCATATTGGAGATAGAAATTCTTCTCAATTTTGATGTTTTGGGCAGGTTTGATCAAATAAAGGCGAAACTGTGGTTTGTTAAATTGGGTATGGGGCTATGCGCTTAGCATTCTGCATCCTGAATTTTCATATTCCAAGTCAACAAGCATTGACACGAAGTATCCAACCAACCACATTTTCTCCATCACCAACTGCCTTCCTCAGTTGAGTTAGCCTTTATTCAGGTATATGTTAAACTGTTTTTCCAATTGCAGCTCTAATCCAGCTGTTCTTGTCTTGATAAAACAGAAAGAATATTTATTGGAAAAAAATTTACTACCTCTTCGTTTATCTAACAAATGTTAGACATTTAAAACCTACAAATAACTGGATATTCAATTAATATGCAAGTTGAATCAATTTGAGATTAATCATATATTATATAAAAAGGCTTCTAGGTATATAATGTTTTTTATTACCTGTTCAAAGTAGATGCTAACCATTCAGTTAATTTGACTCTGACAGTCTCCTCCGAAATTGGTCTTCATGTTGTATGATTGCATTCTTTTTCCATCTAACTATAGACGTTGTTCCATCTTAGCTAGGACTATATCTGCTGCATTCGCAACGTGTTCATCTTGGTTTGGGAGGACCAAGACTTAGGTATTAGATCAATGATATGGAATACCCTAATTTTAGCTCTCAATTTGTGCAGGCAACTTCTAAAGTCGAGGACTTTTACAAATTGTTACCTGAAACTCTGTTTTCTATGTTCTCAAAGCACATCTCATGTGCGACTAAAATGTTTCTAGAAATGAAATCTGACCGTTTAGGACACACTTTGGGTTTAATTATGAATACCATGTAGTTTATGCCCCCCAACAATCAATTTCTGTTGGTAGAGCATGTCTGAAATGTCCTTCTTTAGGAAGAGAAATCAATCAATGAGAATTTCGTTCAGCAGGAGACAACAGCACAACATAGAGAAAGCAAGAAACAGATCTTTCTGGAGGCTCAATTGACATTCAAAACCAAAACGCTGGAACTCCGTAGAAGTCAAACAGTTAAAAATTGAAGTGACGAATCACCTGTTGGGTATATAACATCAAAAACACGTTTTGTTTGTTTAATTTTATTTTTCTATTACAAAAATTGAATAGGTAACTAAACTCAGGTCAAGGAAGCCCGATCGAATAGAAATTAAAAGAAAAATTAGTTCCCAGATCATACGCAAACAAATTACGTTGTCATATAAATATGAAGAAGCCGTGCATCATGCACTCAGATGCATATAAAATATATTACACGAAAAGAAATAGAGAACAGACAAGTTGAATTATTTTCAGTAGTCGTATTCGATATCAATATCATTACAACGCCATTTATTCAGTCACCAAGTATGTTAAAGAATGAGATGTTGAAATGTGTAAGTGTGGACTTCAATTTGGCAAAAGTGGCCGAAGAAATCAAATTGAAAAAACTCTTATTCCATTGAAGCAATTGGCAATACCGTAACCCCAAGTTCCTCATCTATCTGCTATCAGAGATTTGGCTGACAGATCTAGACCGTTCAAGCTCATCAGACGGATCCCAATCCAACGTAGAGGATTGAATTTTGGACAAAATCATGAAAACCTCAGAAATCTGTGGCCTTGAATTGAGGTCACGAGCAACACAGCGTTTGGCAAGTTCAGCCATGGAATAAGCCAGTTCCAAAGGATATTCATCTCTGAGATTTGGATCCATGAAACCTCGAAGTTTCTCTTTAACGTTCTCTCCTTCAAGCACCTGATTCACAGTCACCGACAGCATCTGGTCCCCAGATCCATTCTTATCCCCACCAACAGCCTCTCTCCCCGAAAGAAGCTCCAAAAGCACAACCCCAAACGCAAAAACATCCATCTTTGGAGTAATCAAACCATTCTCAATATACTCAGGTGACATGTACCCTTGAGTCCCCACCACATGCCTTGTCAATTGAAATCCCCCATCATCCCCTTCACCCTCCACCGTTCTCGCCAACCCAAAATTCGAAACCTTTGCCCTGAAATTCCCATCTAAAAGCACGTTCCCACTCTTCAAATTCTTATGCACATGAGGTGGACTAGTATAGTTATGAAGGTAATTAAGCGCGTCAGCAACATCGTGAGCAATATGTACCCTCTGCACCCAACTCAGACACACCGAAGTCTCGTACTTCTTACAACCACTATGAAGACAATCCTCGAGAGAATCATTCTCAGCAAACTCGTACACAAGATAGGTGTCACCTTTGTGAACACAAAAACCCGACAATCTTATCACATTGAAGTGGTTAATTTTCTTGAGAATGTTGATCTCACCCGACACATCACCTTTGAGAATCTTAACCGCAGCATAATCACCCTTGAAAGAAGCCCTATAAACTGAACCCTTGATTTTGTTCTCTTCACTGAAGAACCCCGTAGCCTTCTGCAACTCCTCAAACTTGTACACACTCAACGACTCAATCGCGTAACGAATCCCTTCCGAAGAAAGAGACCACGACTGCGTCGACGGAATAGTCATTTCTTCGCTCTCTTTGTGGGTGGGGCCCGAGAAAGCCTTCGCCGCTGGAGTCGGAGATGGCGGTTGTACCCGTCTCTGCCGATAGAAACAGAAGAAAAATAGAGTAGCGCAGAGAAGCAGCACCACAACAACCCCAACCACTATTCCGACAATGACCCATTTCTTGGAAGAGTCCGAATCTCCGTCCGCCGCCGGAGGCGGCGGCGACGGGGAGTCTTCCGGGGGAGCCGCTGCTCCCATGAAATTCGTCGGAGGCTCTGTTTTTAAAGGAACTGAAATCGGTGTGAAGTAGAAAATAAAGGAATTATTTGAAAGCTCGTTTGCTTCAATGATGCTCTGTTCGTCAACACCAAAGATTTCAGCAATGGAAGAAACCGTTTCTCCTTGAGAGACCAAGTAAGTGAGCAAGTACTTGAACCCTGCTTCGCTCTGCTTCTGGGTGGGGCAGGCGCACCTGAGAGGCACGTGGAGGTTGAGATTGGCGACGAGGTTTAGTGCGCTGTAGTTGTTTTGGTCCATGAGAGCCTGACACGTGGTGAGGGACTGGTAGGTGTTGTTGGCGATGGTGAAGTATGTTTCCCCCAATGTTTTGATGGTGTAAGAGGCGTTGTGCTGATAGTAGAGGCCGGAGCAGGAGCAGTTGATAGGGACGGTGATGAGGGTGTCGATGGGGATGGATTGGACATCGGTGATGTTGTTTGCGGCAGCGATGGCGGCGGTGTTGGAGTTGAGGAGGTAAGAGATGGAGATAGGGGTGTTGTAATCTGGGAGGGAAGATTTGAAGGTGAGGTAGGACGTGCATGATGGAACACTGTTGCAGAGGTTGCCATATGTGGCCTTGGTTTCCTGCTCGGAGCAATTTAGTTGTTTGTTGTTGACGTACTCTTGTTGGGATTCAGATTTTGGGATGGATGAACAGAGGAGGAGGAACAGTGTTACGGCGGCTGCGGACCACACCACTGTGGCCATTTTTGCGTGGTGAAGAAAAAATGAGTGGTTTCTTGGTTTGGAGGGTGTGTTGAGCTTAAATTCAAAGAACGCGTGAGTCTCTGTTATCTTTGCGTTCTAAGCCAAAACCGTATGGGATGGGGTGGCGACCCAGTCAAAGTCGTTTTCTTTTCAAAATTTTCCACCTTTGAAGTGCTGTGCTTATTTTTACTTAGATTCACATTAAAGTTCACTTTGAATAATTGTTCTATTGGGTAAAACATTATTTTAATAATGAGCTGGATTTGTTTGTAATTCTTCTGAAGGGTGTGAAGTGTGAACTTGTCTGGTTCTTTCGGTTTTGATAAGACATAGAATTGTAGAAGAAGGAAGACAATTGTAGTTTGACTTGAGACCAAGTGCAAGATTCCATAGCTTATGTGGTTGGATAATGTACCCTCCAGACACGCTACTAATTTTTTAGCTCTGAAATGGTACAACATGAAGAAAATTGAAATGAAAAAGAAAAGGAAGAAAGTGTAAAATAAAATTATATAACAGGTAGAAAAAGAGAAGAAAAAAATGTGACAGGTGGAATTCAACAACAGAACAGAGGCTAAACGCTAAGAAAATCTTATATATGTATATTTAAAATTATATTTTTTATATTTTAAATAGTGGTGTTCCAATTATTAATTGAGTACAAGAGTACAATCTCAAATGCAACTGATAATGAAGCTTGAGGAAAAAGAGAGGAAGTTGCATTAAATAGACTTTGTTGGCTTTAGGTTAGGTTGACTTCCTGTTGTTATGGATGATAAAGGAGATTGAGATTAATTTCATTTGTTAAATAAGTCAAAAATGGTGTTTTTTTTATAACTTAATTTTTTCAATACTAATAGAAAACAAATTATATATAAATTATCTTAGATTTTTATTAAATTTTAAATTTTGAATTATTTTTAAGAATAAGAAACTTGAGTTTTTTTCCATTTTGTCTTTTTTGGCGGATTTCTCTTAAGATAGGTTATAGTTTTCAATTTGTCATGGCCTGTTTTTTATAAACCAAAGGTAAAATGGATAAAAAGTTCACTCATTTTATCACTTTTTTATGTTAGAATTTTTTTAACACAACATAAAAAAAATAAAAAATGATATAGTTACTTAAAAAATATGCATTTTTTTACTTGAGATTAACTAATTTAGATGTAATTTGCATTTTTAAGATTAGTTTAAGAAACTCCTTTTTGGAGTGCACGATACAATTGCCGTAAACAATTTAGGAAATTTGGTTTTAGAAACTTTTATTTTACACAAATTAGTTCGCGGAATAAGCTCTCTTTTTTCCAAGTTAAAATTTCAAAAAACAATCTAGAAAAGAACAAAGCAACAGATACATGCATCATGTCTGTAAATATGAAAATTGTGTTTCAAACATAATTTTAGTTTTTCATATGTTAAAATAAAAAAAATGTAAAATAAGGCTTTCTTATATTATTAAACATAATTAAACTATAAAGTCATGTTTTGAAATCGTGTTTTGAAGCCCATTCTGTTTTTTTTTCTTTCAAAAACTAGTCTACTTTTTGTGAAATTTAAAAAAAAAAATTGTCATGGCTATGGTAAAAGAGGTCCTCTTTTTCTTAGCATATAATTGTGTAATAAACTGATCCAAGTATACCCTCAATTAATTCATTTGCAATTTTGTTTTTCTTTTCTATCTCTTTATGTGTGTCAAAGTGCACAGCAATTTTGAAAACCCATACTTTTAGAAAATAACAGAACACAAATTTATGAAATACTAACAGATAAATCAAATAAGGCATCAATAAACTCACAAAACGAACCTAAAAACCAATTGGTTTTAAAAACTGTTTCTGAAATAACTTCTCCCCGTTCAACAATCAAATTCTCATCCAAAACAAAAACAGTAGGGATATTTTTCTCATAACTGCAGTTTTCATCTAGTTCAACTGACCTCTCCCTCAATTCCAGTTTTTTGTCTTGCACCACCCTTCACAAGCTATCAGAACAACCTTGCTTAGATACATTTTTAAAACTAAACAACTTCTGAAAATATAAATCAAACACACCCTAATTGTCCACATTGATAAAGGATTATTGATTAGTGGAAACAGTAGAAGAATTCTATACATCTTATTCACCTATAACCACGGATGTTAAATCTACAAAATGGAGAAGAGATAACACATGCTCATTTTGCTGACAGTGTATGAATCTACTTGCATCAATCGTGCTTTCTTTTGCAGCCTTCTAGTCTGAAAAGTCTGAAGCAAGTGTAAACTAGCGCTAGGAAGGCAACAAGAAACACTGCAGCAAAAAAAAATGAAAATATCCCTTGAAACCGGCTGATAGTAAGCAAATTAGTGAAAACAAAGAAAACAGTTAAATTTAATCACCATACTATAATACTAGCATGTCACATTAAAGGAGTCAAAGGATCACTTGCTCTGCTAGTGGTGGAACTTAGAAGTGACTTACCAATTAAGGTGCAACAGAACAGGATCGCCAGGCGATATCTTACAAACCATGGCAGACTAACTTCAAGGGTGCAATGCTTCTGATTATCATGTCCTGCTTTTGCTCTGTCAAAACTCTCTGAATTTGATAATTGCAATTCCGTCAATGAAACATCAACACCTGTAACCGTGATGCTCTCTTTATCCCTGACTTTTAGTTTCAGAGTCACTGGGTGAGAGTCCCAATCTATTTCAATAGTTCCAAAGTTTGGCCGACCTAATGAAAACCCACATTTGAAACATCAAAAACATGAAAAGCAATATAAATATCCTTACCCAAAAATAAGAAGGAAATGTTTACCATATATACAAGATTTGTATCTGCAGTGCTGGCCCTTTACTCTCATTGTAGATGGGGTCAACAATGCTACAAATCTCACAAAAGATCGCAGGAACGGTGGGACAACTTCCTCAACTGATTGAGTAACCCCACTTGAGGTTACATCATATAGTGGATAGCCCACAGCACAATCATATCTCGTGATTTCCCCAAAGTGAACATCTCCACTAATAAAAAATACTCCAGCTCTCTGCATAGAAAAGACTAATGAGAAGTGAAATGAGTACTCACTACACCAACGTAAATGATACCAATGTAATTCCCTTCAACAACAAAGATGTAAAACATAGAAAAGAGAAGTATAATATGAATGTACTGAAATTTATTACCTTACTATCAGCTATTAATTTAAAAATCCGGTCTCTTTCCTTTGGAAAACGACCCCATGACTCCATTGCAAACAACGGATGAATGGTTGCTGAAAGATTTGATATAACCTGGCATAAAGATTAACTATATAATGTAACACGAAACAAACCACTGCAATCAATACCAAAACAGGAATGTACAAATGATTTCTTATTAGTAACATAATTATATTGAGATCAGCAAGATTTTCATTAGAAAAGCACCCAAAGCTAGTAGAATATAGAAAACAACTTTCTAAGTCAATAAAATAATCGCTTCCTGTCAAATTTAGATATACACTGTCAAAAACAGGCATAATAGTTGATAATGTAGCCAAATCTCAAAAATGCCAGATGTAATAATATATATCATGTTCATTTTTATGAAAAATTTTGATCAATGTCTGGCATTATCAGTAATTGTTGTACCTGAATAGAAGATCCAATTATGGTAAGAGCCGTTGCTGGACCCTTGAGCTCTTTCTCCAACCACAACCATTGTGAATTCCCCAAAATGGTACCATCACTTCCTACAGGGTCTCTGTGATATCTAGTATCTAAGAGTACAATCTGAACAGTTTTCCCCAATCCACAGTAAAAGCAGTATTAGCACAATATGCGCGCTTAAAAGTTAAAACACAATTTAAAAGCAACTCTCAAGTCTTACTATTGACAAAAACAAAATGAGTTTTTTAACACCGTGTAGGACATTTAAAATGATTATGTAATGGCTACCATCCTACCGGGGGGCAATACTATAGAAAGAATTTCATGAATTTGAGAAAGAATATTATATTACATTTGGTCAATACCTTGATATCTCTACCTACAGGACCATACGTATATGAGGCATATACACCAGCCTGTTTCCGCCTGAAATGAGAAGATAGGGTAAGCATCTAAATCAACATCTTCTTGCTATCAAAATTTGTGAATGGGAGAATACATGATCAGCTAGACATGCAAACCCATCTTCACTCTCCATGAAGAAAAAACAGGTTTCACAGGCAATACAATCATAGTGTCATAGTATTGGAAAACTACCCTCGCAATCAAGAGAATAATTCAATATGTTAGACAGAATAAATCCAATAACACAAAATGTAGTATTAAGATCAGTCGAACATGATAATGCAGCAAAGGAGATTATCCACCCACCGTGGGCTATCTTGAGGTTCATCCAAGAAATCAAGAAGCAACTTCTGGTTAGTGATTTTTCCTTGAAATTCTTTTCCTGCGTCATTTAATCCATAATCGTGATCATCCCATGTACCGATAACCTATTAACAAACCAAATGTGAAAGTCAGGCCAAGATACGGATAAACATAGTCACCATTTTAGTAAATCAACCCTCAGACGTTTCAACAATGTGCTTTCAATAAGAATCTCAACCAGATAACAATAACAAGTAGAAAATTTTAGAATGAAACACCTTAGCATTCTGATGAAGTCGAACATATCCAGGACTAGACTTAGCCTTTTCATATCTCGCCTTCATTTCCTGCTCAGAGGAAGGAACAAATCGTGGAACATTCTTCCACGGCCCAACAGTCCTTTCCCGTCCAAATATTTTGAAAGGGCGTTTGAAGTCCCCGTAAATGTTATCACCCAGCCATATAAAAATTTGGGGACGGAAGTCCACCACTGCATCCCAAATGGGCTGGGAAACACACGGCATACACATATGTTAATGATCTGACATGAAGAAGTTTACAACATCCTCAAACCGTAGGAATTAAAAGCCTAAATAATAACAAGTATTAGGATTTTAGCCAAAAGCTGTAAAACAAGAAAGTAATGGACGATTTGTAAACCCAAACTACAACCAAAAACAAGCATCAAAGTTAGCTCTGCGATTTCTTGAATTTAGTTGCAGATGAAATACAATTTGGAATGGCTTGATTAAGAAATACTACAAAAGACCATACAGTATCATTATGCCTAGTACAACGTAAAATAAATAGTTGTCTAGTTTTGGTTCAGCATGAAAGATTTTTAGTGGTAAAAGTGTGAGATACACCATGAATTGAAATTGTCTACTGCATAATGAATTTTGAATTCTTCTAAAATTGGAATAAAACGGAGTTTCACATGCATCTCACTCTTCCGTGAAAAATTATACATTCATTATCATCCCCACCAAGAATTCTTACAAACAGGAAAAAGGTTCCAGAATCCACGGAAAATTATAAACAGAAACAGGGTGTGTTACTTGTTACATAAAATTAATCAAATTTATTTTCTTCACAGAAATTTACATTGTTGTTGTTGTTATTGCTGTTTCTTTTTTAAGTGAGTACAAAAGAACTGCAGTTAGCTTAAAGCTGACGTAATATTGGGACTGCAACAGCATGTTAGTACAAGAATTGAGACATCGTGGTTGAAACAAAGAAACAGAATAATTAGTATATCAGTTCCATTACACGACACTGCAGCACGGGTAAAAATAATACAAAGACAAGACAAAACAAGAATAGAAAGTGGAAAAAATAAAAAACAAAATAGGAAATTTTTTGAAACCTGTGGAGCGTTCTGGTTGGAGCATGATCCGAAGGCAATTCGAGAGACTTCTTGTTCCTGCTTCTCGTGACTGTCGGAACTGGTAACGGTTACTGTAACGCTGACCATTCCGATCAAAACGACGGCATTCCACCACCGCCACCGACGTTGATCGATACCCATTTGCCCAAAAACCACAACTTCGAATCAATTCTTTCTCAAAGATCATAAAAAGGGAACTTTCTCACGATTTGAGACCAATGGCAGACACAAAATGAAACTTTCGGTTGTCATATAACCAAATTATTTTCTCTTTTTTATATACACTTTCCGATAATAAATAAATAAAGACAGGATTGAATGAAACAATTTTCAAATTTGGAAATAAATATACGTAATTTTTATGAGACAAAAACCTCTTTCTTTTTTCTGCAAGAGACTGTCGCAAAGTCACGCTTTTACGTGATCTTTTCAAGCCAATTTTTTTTTCCGGAAGAGATAGTCACAAAGTCACCTTTTTCTGTAAAATTAATACTATTAGATTGGAAATAGTTAAGTATGTTCTCAAATATCTTTTAAAATTTATCATTAATCTTTATTAAAAAAAAATCTGACTTTTCTAAAGTAAAATATTCTCACTTTAGTGCTTTTTTTTAATCGGTTAAACTCAAACTTTGAAACTTCATTTAAAAATTTAAATTTAGCTTTACTCAAACTAATAATATAATCTAAAAATAATTAAGCATTAATATTTTTAATAAATGTCCATAATTTTCAACTTTTGATTTAATGTAATTACCACATCTTACTTGTGTAATATTTGTTTCTTTAATCATATATTGTTAGCATGATAAATTTATTAAATTTAGAATGATTATTCTAAAAGCATGTTTTGAACTATTTTTTATTAATTGAAAGGATCAAACTTAAACAATTTTTAAGTATGGTTTGCATGCACTTAAACATAATATTTAACTCTAATCAAAAGATTATTTATATTAATATAAGATTTTAGATTCTATCTCTTTAATTAAAATCTAAGATAGGGGAAAAAATTTATAGTTTTCGAAAAAATAATAATAATATGTAAGTGGTATTTATAATAGTGAGTTCTATGATAAAGTTTAGAAATTCCTCTTAAATTACGTGTTGGTGTTGGATACTAGTATCGGACACCGATACTCGTATGACACTTATAGGATACGTATCCTTGAAGTGTCCAATTCAAAAAGTATTTGTTGGATTTCTGACAATTCTAGTACAGTTCTAACATAATTTTAAAAAGGAAAAATACATTAATTTTTTAAAAACTCAAATTTATTGTATAAATTTTTATTATGATTATAAAAATAAAAAAACAAATCATTGTGAACCAGTCATGAAAAACATCTTTTTGCTTCAAAAAAATAATCTGAAACATACTTATGCACATAAATTCTTATTATCAATTTATATAATTTATAATTTTATAATATATAGATTTGTGTCTCCATATTGTACATTTTAAAAATTATACGTATCTTCGTATTTGTATATGTGTCTCAGTCCTACATGGGTGTATCCATTGAAGAAAGGAATTCATGAAGCAAATTGTAATTAGGCAATTCAATTTCATTGACATTTGACAAAGCTTTTAGTAACATCACCATGTCTCTCTCTGTCCACACCACAGTGAAGCAATTTATTTGCCCCACTGATTGATGATGATGGAGTTTGCGTTGACTGTAGTTGACCACTGACCAAACATGGAACCCATTTATCCTATGTCCTCCAAAAGCATTCCTCAAAGCCAAGAAATCTGGTCTTTTTGCAATGAAACAAATCCAATGTTATCACTTTCAATAGTTACAAACCTTAGCTTCCACACACAATTCATATCTCTATCCTCTCTCTAATATGGCAATACCATTCATAATTGAGGCATCTTTTGTTCATATGCTTTTCTATTCACTGATTTTTTTCCTTGATTTATTTTGTAAAAGGCACCTGAATTTATATTTAAGACAGTGAAATAGTTAAATCTTTATGCATCAATAATAACTTTGAATACGATGTATGTTTAGATAATCATTTTGATCATTCGTTCGTGCATGCTCTATTCAAGATGAAACATCTTTTACTGTACTTCGATGATATTCGTAAGAGTGACAAAATTTGGCAAGAATTAGTACAAAATTTCTTCTTATATTATCCAAGCAAAATTTGAAATTTCGTTGAAAAACAACCTTCATATGATTAGGATATGATATATTTTTGAGAATGAGATAGAATTTATTAATCAAATTATGGAATTAGAGAAGGTTCAAATAATATTATGTATATTAGAAAAAAAAAGTATATATTGAAATAGATAAATTTAATAAAGTTTTTCAAATATACCTAAAAAGACACAATTATATCGAGAAAAAATATAATTGAGAAAATCCAACTATACCTCAAGACAAACGAACTTGAGAGAAATTTAAATAAGAAAATGGATGAAGTAATTATTGAAAGGGTAAAAGTCTGAGGGACAATTATAAACACAATAACTCTTCAAGAATTCATGACACATATATTAACTTCTAAGCAAGAAATGGAGGTTGATGAATAAAAAAATACATTGTTTTATAATGTATCTTCTCAACTTTCTATCTTTTTTTCTTTTTACTTAAATTATTATTTTTCATATACTTTTATTTGATATTTTATATTAATCTTTATTTATTTTTATCATTTATATAATGTGAAACGTTTTATTAGTAAAAATATTTTATTTAGTACGTAAATATATTAAAGTGATTTTTATATTTATACATTTATTAGAAAGTCAAATGGTGTTTATCAATATAATAGTATTTACTATATTCTTGAATTTAAATATTTATATCATTCTAGAAATATTATCATTTAACTATTTTTTTCATGATTAATCATGAGTTGAAAATTAAGTTATTATTATTTTTTTTTAATCAACCAAGTAACATCATTACTAGAAAATCATTAAATAAAAACTAATTTTGAGATAAAAAATAATTAGTTGATATATTGACTAAATTAGATATTGTGTTAGATACTTACAAAAATTATTGGTATCTAAATTAGTTTATATTATAGATAAATAGTTTCTAAATTTGTATCTAACTAGCTACCAATATTTTAGATATTAACTATTTTGATTTTAAAGTTGGTAGATAAAATTTTGATAGCTAATAAGATATCAATTTAGAAAGTATTTATCAATAATAACAAATAATTTAGATACCAATAATTTGTTTAGTCTCTGAAATAATATCTAATTTAGTCAATATAACAATTAATTATTTTTTATTATTAAAATTGATTTCTATTTAATGATTTTATTGAAGTGCATATTTAATCATTCAAAGATGTATTATCACCTACTATATGTATGTTCTTCCCATCCCAACTTCAAATGCTTCATCTATTCAGCATATTAATAGGTTAAGCTTGTGTAAACTCTTTAGGAAGGATAATATGGTCCATAACTCAATGTTATAAATACACCTCTACAGTGGAATAACGTACGCTTTTTATCAATTTCACTATACACTCTTAACATAGAATATTTATTTCATTGTCGGAGTACCTTTTGCAAGTCAACTCCCGATCGAACGCTGAGGAATTAAAGAGAAAAAGTGTTGAAGTCTGAAGGAGTGAAGTACTAAGGAATAAGGGAGCGACCGAGCTACCGACACCGTAACAATTGTTACAGCTGTTCTCAGGTACTATATGATGGATTTGTGTCTCCTTTCTTGCGGTTTTTGTTGATGAATGCGGAAGCTCCATGGATTGATGGTGGAACAAGGCTCTCCTAAGAGTGATGTTAGCCTTGGAGGTGCATGAGAAGTATGAAGAGTAGGAGTGGTTCGACCAACTCCCTTTGTAGGTGAAGGTTTGAATATTAAAAGCCTATTCCTAAGAGAGTTTAGGCAAGGAGTGAGAATGACACAATTTTGGCAGGATTTCACTATTCAATTAATCTTAGAAAAACATGAGGTAGGCTCCTCCTTTTATAATCTAAGGAGGACCGAAAATGAATAGCCAAATGTAAAGGAAATTCAAACTAAATGAAATGGAATTGGCGCCTAATGCAAGCACACATGATAAGCGTGACATGGTGTGTCTCATGTGATGCTTACTAGACCTAAAGTGACCGACCTTAGTTAGATTAGGAGTTTCTAGAAACTCTAATCTAACTTAGGTTGGTTTTTAGGAGCCAAAATTCATCCTAATTACAAATTAAACAATTTTACAAAAGAAAATTCTTATACTACTTTGACAAGAATTTAAAGACTATGCTACGCTTGATT
>Ga0123342_1006125_pt1 | contig 16896 bp, 8 predicted proteins | sample Turbeawhitnodule_FD_89960 | JGI IMG/M metagenome (GOLD analysis project Ga0123342, IMG submission 89960) | Root nodule microbial communities of legume samples collected from Mexico - Turtle bean Mexico white nodule | ecosystem: Host-associated > Plants > Roots > Nodule | place: Mexico: Nepantla... | reverse complement strand
TTGAAATAATAAGATTGATTTTGTGAGTAATGAACCTCTACCAAATTGGTGAGTGATTGAGAGAGACTTGTGTCTTCTTCTCTTCTAGTCTTATCTTGAGTGAATTCTTGGTCTCTCAAGTGGTGGCAACAACACTCATCTTGAAGCCAACCATCCTTCAAGTGGTGTGCACATTCCCAAGAGCTCCAACCACATAAGTTTCCCTGTCCTTTTCATCTTCTTCTTCCATTTCCATTCCAAAACAAACTCTAAAACATGTCTTAGTTGTTTCTTGTTGATTCAATCGGTAGAACTTGTTTAGTTTGTGTTTATATTCAGTAGTTTGCTTTAGTTTTTTGTTCTTGTGGTTTTAATTGTGTTTCTTGGAGTTTCAATCGTGCATTTGTGTTCTTCCTTGTTTCAATCAGTTCACATGTACAAAAAATGGGTTTCTATATGAGTTTGGATTGGTTCTTGTGATTTGGTGAGTTCTTGAATGTTAAAGAACATTGATCCAATTCTTAAAAAGTGCCTAATCATTTTCCAACTCTTATTGAATCCATAACATATCCCTCTCATGTTATTGGAATCACATCATTCCTTGTCGATTTCAGATTTGGTTAAGGCAACCTTTTAAAGAACGAAAACATGGTTTGTGGAACAAGGGATGAAGATAGACATGATGTTACACACATGTCATTATTATCTAGAAGATATCACAACCTTACTAAGAAAAATGTCCAACTCGACTATGTGATTTATGCAAAGGTTTAATCGAGAAAATTCAAAGTTTGATGTTCAAGAGATAGTCACCCACCCACCATGGTCGACAAACAATGTCATATGTTAGATTAAATGATTGGTGGTGTGGTTGTTGACACTTTCAAGCTCTTCGACTTCCTTGTTCTCACGTTATAGTCATTTGTTTGTCTTGTCATTTACAGTTGATTACATTCATTGACTCCATGTACAACCTCCACATTATTGAAAAGGCTTATGAACTCCAAAATTCATCCAGTTTGAAACGAGGATTATTGATCTACTTATACATGACCAAATATCATACCTGACCCCCAAATGTGTAGCAAAGAGTCAGGAAGACCAATCACTACTTGTTTCTAAATTGAAATGGATCAACCAATTCAGAACAAGTCACGAAAATGTTCTTATTGTCGTAATAAAGGTCAAAATAGGGGGAATGATCCATTTAGACAATTAAATGTCATGCTTTGTGTACTGGCCAGAATCTCGGTCATCCGCACCAGAGAAAGACATCGGACATCGATGGACTGATAGCAATAGCGGGCCACGTAAGCAGGTACCCATAGATAGAACGAGTTAACATAAAGTTAACACCTATATACCAAAAAGACCCAAGTCTCGAGAGGATCATACATGGGATGTGTTTAGTACATTAAGGTACGACACAAGCAAGTGTTCCCTGAAGGCGCTAAGGCCCGCGAGGGTTAGGGTTTCCAGGGAAAGATTGCATGCATGACACGTGAATACTTAGGGCACCTACAGAACAGATGATGTCGCAACGCTGGTACGTGAGTAGGTACCTTGGCGGCTATGTTGTTAGGTCTATGTACTCCAGGAAAGGGAAGTCCTATTCGCCAGATTACGCTAAGATTGTCTAGTAGCAACGCAAGGACATTCTCCCAGGAACCCTAAGCCCACTTAGAGATGTGGGAACAACACAGAAGTAACCCTAGATACAACCTATAAAGAGGGTGGTAAGAACCCTAGCAAGGTATGACGTTTCTAAGACTGAAACTGCTTTACATACATTACTGTTCCTTTAGCCCTACTGACTTGTGCGTCAGAGTGCAAACGGTCGTAAGGGCTCCCTTTTGTCTCTACAGGTAAAGCGTTCTTCAACCCTAGGAAGTTCGTGAGAAGGAGGAGACAGGCGGGGCCTGCGGCTGCTGTTAGAGTCATTCGGCAACCAAGTCAACCGGCGAGAACACTTTGTAATGTTTATGTAATAACATTATTTCTAATTTTTTATTATATCATGTTATTTTAATGAGTTAAATTTAGTATTTATATTCATTTTATTTTAGGAATTTATTTTGAATTAAAATACATGTATTACTTTTTTTATATTATATAATGTATAATTTCATTGACATTGATATTAGAAAATCTAAAATTATAGATAAACACATATTTTAATTCATGAGAAATCGTAAATAATCTTACACTCAATCATATAATGCATTTAATTTTAAGTTGGAAAATCTAGTTATAACACATAGATATTTTTTATTACTTATAATTTTTATTAAAATATATTTCATAATATAAGATTATTAGGAGTGTAACTGCCTTGAGTTGAGTCCAACAATGTTTTTGTAGTATGTATATTATTTTACAAAACCTATATGTCATTTTAGAACCTATATTTTATTTTTTAACTATTAATATATTTAAATATTTGTAATTTATGTCATCGCAAGTTATTTACACAATTCTTTTTGTTTTTAAACAAAAAAGATATAATTTCATGCAAATTAAAAAAGTAAGAAAAAAATTAAACTCAAATCGTCATATGACAACTTCAATATTAAAATAATAAGAAGTCCTCATAACCATGCACTAAGTATTAATTTTTACCTAAATTTTCTATTCTTATTGAAGTTGTGTTCGTGTATGAAGACTTCAAAAGAGTGAAATCATCTTTACCCATTTCAATAACATTTTTCGTAAAATCAGTGCAAAATTAGACCATTCTAGTAAAATTTCCGACATTACCAATGACTTTTACTTTATGAAAAGGGCTCCTATAAAAAACTAGCTTATTTTGTTTTATCTAAAACAATTTAGCCTTTGTTCCTTTCATCAAGTTCTATTTTATGCTTGTCCTCTGCAATGCTGCCTCAGCAACAGTGATCTCAACCATGGATTCTGTTATCATGCGTGCAAAAACGAGTTGGCCGAAATGCGTAGAGCTAAAGATTTTCCCAACCAATTCCATTATTTGAAGAACATACTCAAGAGGTTATTTCTAAATATCACTAAAAATAATCAGTTGATATTTAAAAATAACCTCTTGATACTCTTGAGAGTGTAAAATATAAAAAATAAAATAGAATAAAACTTAAAAACATTATACTGAATTATACTGTAAACTATAGAAAAATGATTAACAAAAGAATGATTAATTGAATAGATTCGTTGTCTTTAACATTGCTGTATATCTATGAAACTACTTAATCATGAATAACTGCTCTTGATATGGTCTCAAGTAAGTTGGGCCACTTTCAAGTATATTTTCAACCGTCAGCTAAGAAAATCATATTTCAGCTAATTTGGCGTCTACCAGATCAAAATTAGCTAAACCATCAGCCACATGTGTTGTTACATTCTCTAAAGTATTTGTAATTTTAAAGTTGCACAAACTTTAATACAAAGTTCCCATCTCCGTGTAATCCTCAAAGAAACCAAAGACGAGTCATTAAAAGCCTTCACCAAGTGAGAATCATATTTTAACCACAAATTATTCCATCCTTTCATAGCATGCTCAATAACTAACATGACTGCGATCAACATGTAGTGCATCCTTGCTTTTATGTTGATCTTTACCATCATCTTCCGGTTATCAACTAACCTTTAAACCTCAGATTTATCTCTTTCTCACCTGTTTCAGCTTAACAGCAAGCCCTTCTCACTTGTCAACAAACTATATATAGTCATTTTTAAAAATGGAGTGTAAAAAAATATTTTATAACTAATTATGAAGGGTTGATATTTTGCTTTAACTTTCATAATTTCCAAACTCTCATTCTAATGGAGATACATCCTTCCAATAAAAACATATCCATTTAAGTCTGTGTTCACACATCAGTACCATCCATCATTGAAATTTAGGTTATTGACGTATTGTTTTAGTACGTCAGAATTTGTTCAACGACTCAAACAAAAGAGCCCTTGTATTAAGATAATGCACGTGAAATCATTAACTTGTTTTATCCATTACAAATACAATTGTTCATTTCACAATACTTAATATATAACAGCTCTGTTACATGTGATGGCGATGCAAAGGGGAAGGGGAAGGCCAAAATGCTTCTTTTTTAATGATGTAAAGAGAGGTATTATAAGGGTGGCGTGAAATAATGGTTAGTTAGAGAGAAAATTAACCGTTGCAGAGGGGAAAAGGCGAAAGGGAATATCATGGCCCCATTGATGCAGCTGGAAGTATTGAGTAATGAACTGAAGGATATTAAGTAAGACTCCCTCATCTGTTCAATTTGATCCTATTCTGCTCCAGTGGCAAACCCACCACGTGAACATTCCTTATCACATCACGTGTCAGGTTTCTTTTGGGAGTTAAAATTGAATTCAGCACATAAAACATGTGACTGAATAGAACGAGTGGTTCATAGATGCTGCAAGTTCCTTTTGGCATGGCATAGGTACAAAGTTAAAGCCTACAAGAAATTGTCCTTGTTTCCTTAATAGGACACGGCACAATACCAGGACGAGTCTCTTGGTTACCCCCTCAACCCTCTTTCTCCGAATAAGTGTGTGGGAAGCTAAACTAAAGTTGAAGTTTGGCAGACTACGAATGCTCTTACTCTGATATCATCACCGGCCTAACTTGGTGCTCGCAACATGACAATGTCTTTCAGTTAGAATTACCCAAAAGCTTATGCATTAACCCGACTTCAATCAATGCCAAGATCAAAACCTTCACTTATAAAACGTCTGTGATAGATGATAACTAAAGTTAGCAACTATGTATTCCATATAAAATGATAGTGTACATGTTAGTTTTCATTGTATTGTATTTTCCCTAGTCAAAAAGGATACGGTGATGGGGTGAATTTAGGAGGCCCATGTGAAGATATCGCTGCATCCATGGACAAGAGTTAGGTTCCCGTCGGTCTTTAATGTTGCATGGCTATGCACCATAAGGAAAAAGGCGGGGTGAATTGTAACGAAAATTACTAAAGTGGCTCATTCGAAGACCACGTGTCAGTTTTTTGTGGCTTTAGTTAGGTTATATATTATATGTATATATGTATGTACATGTGTGCATGGAGAGACTAAAAGCAAGTTCATGACCTCACATGCGTGGTTGTATTTCCGTTCATATGAAGGTCAGTTTTAGCACTATCATCTGACTATACCAAACACATCTTGCACTTATTAAAAATTTACAGTGCCAGACTATATTGTGTTAATATTTTGAAGTCCAACTGAAAACAGAAGAAATAGTTTATCAACATTTGAAAGTTTTAATATATATTATGTTTAGCCATCTGCTAATGTTAGGTCTGTACTTTAAACAAAATAGTATTTTATCCTGTGAAATCTCCCTATAAAAAAAGTTAATTATATCTATAACCATTAGGTTGAATTTGAGACAAAGAAAAAATATCTTGAGAAATAGGACTACTAATTAACAAGAGGAGGTGGAAAATATTAAAAGTTTGTATCTTTTATAGTCCACATGACATATCATTATAAAATTGTTTTAAGATATAGTTTACTTAAGAGCTCATAATAAGTTACAGCTACTAATTTAGTTCTGAAATATTGATGGTACGCAAAAAAACAAAGTACAAACATCCAACTACTTATATAACAAACCTGATATGTTTTAAGCCAGAGATTCCAGCTTTATGAAACTTCAACACTTAGGTTTTATACATATTATGTGTTTATATATAGGTTTTGTCCCCGTTTAGTAATTGGCTAACTGCATTGATAAGATATCCTCCATGCTCCAATAGTTGGTGTTGTCATTTGTACAACAACTGGAATGATCAGGATTTGTGTGGAACTGAGCTGAAAACGGTTCTAACATTCCTTGATAACAGGATGGAGAATAGGTCTCCATGGGCTCAGCAATGGTGGACACTTGGCTAGTGCAAGCTTGGTGATCATTTGTCTCAGAATTACTCTGTTGCTGAAAGCTCTCAGTTTGCTTCATGTGCTTCTGGATTCTTGTCCTCCAGAAGTTCTTGATCTCGTTATCAGTCCTTCCGGGTAGTTGCTTTGCAATTTTGGACCACCTGCGTTGGGAAATCAGTAATTTGTAGCAGAGAGTAAAATATCTGAATACCATTGCACTGGTTTTCTCATCATTGTAAAAATTGGAAGTCAAACTTCTGAAATGAGTAAATTTCAGATACCTGCCTAACAAATATTTATTTATAATGAAATATCTATCACATTTTTCTTATGAAAGTTAATTCTTTTCGTAAGACTAGTAGAATAATAAGTAAAATTCACACAATAATTTCTAATAAATTTTAATCATAGCGTCTCTCAAAGTTGTTTTTTTTATCTAAATAATTTTAAGAAAATAACTATACTGGCAAAGTGCTATGATTTTAATAAGAGTACGTAGTCCTATACTATTTGATTTTTTTTTCTCAAAAAACTCTTTTTTGCAACTTTTCCTATAAAAACATTACCTTTTAAAAAACCACTTTTAAAAACAATTGGGCATTTGTTTCAGCTTTTAAAAATAATTACAAGTTAGAAATGTTATTAAAATACATGTTTGTGAACACGATAAGTTTAGTTAACACAAAATTAGAATTTAGAGAGTTTCTAAAAGTAAGAGAATAGATTTTATTTTGTCTATTTTAAATTTATAAGAAATAGGAATGAATGAATAGTTGGAAGCTAAAGTGGAACCTAAAAAAGAAAGTGTTGTAGAATTTTATAAGCAGACAAGTATTTAATGTGCAGACGGGCATTAGAATTTACATAAAAAAAGGCAGTTGATCATGAGACTCGGTCAGTGAAATGTGTGACGTGACGGGAGAGAGTGTACAGGAGGGTGCGTGATAGGGAAAGTAAGGTAAAATATTTTGTGTAATTTGTTGATGAAAAAGAGTATTAATTAGTTGAAATAAAATGAAAAGCTAACTAAGGTTGTTGAAACATTTGATATTTGATTAGTAAAAAAGTAGCAGCTCCTATATTAAATAGGATGTGTCTGAAAGGAGGCCATGTTCAATGGCTGAGAATGAATGTGAGCATTATAAAACGATCATTATGGAGGTACGCAAGATGCTGAATTCTGAGTTTCCTTTGATGTATATAGCAGAGGCTACAAGATAAGAAAATCAGATTTCTCCATGCATGCCTCGGGTAGAGAGTATATGCTTCAAATCTCTCTTATCTTTTTCTTCTACTTCTTTTCATTCCATTATCTACAAAACCTTTTCGTCTATATGCTATTACGTATTTTCTTCCAAATTTGAACACATCTTTTCTTGGAATTGCCTCCTAAAAACTTGTTTCACTAGACCCCTCTGTGTATCGGATTCCTGCGAGTAAAGTTATGTTTAACAATGTAATATGAATTTGAGAGATTATATTTGTAGGGGTTGATTTGTTCTGTAGGCTAAGACAGAAAAAATGGATAGTGAGAATAGTAGGGTGTGTGGAGGTAGTTAGGTTAAGCTTATCCTGAAGGGGAGGATTTGATTTTAATTTACAAGGACATCTGCCCTAGTGAAGAAAAGGCAAGAGGGTATGGTTTAGGTCCGTTTTCACTACCTAAAAACTTCTCTTTCATTGGAATAAAAGTGTGCCCACTTCCATTAATGGAAGCTCCCCTGCTCTACTTCACTTCCTTCTCCTTCACTAGCTTCCTTATAATAGCCACTTGTAAAATTAAATATAAATTTTTATTCTAATTTATTTACATATTACTAAACCTTCATAATTATTGGTATTTTTCTTTACGTTCTCCACATATACATATAAGTATTACTCTTCATTTTTCATCCTAATTCTATTTTCCCTCACTTCAATTTTACAACTACCTTATACCTCTTTATTTTCTTATTTCATTTATATTCACGTCTCTTTTCATTTCAATGTTATCTCTATCACTTCAATTTTAAGAATCACCCCACTTCTTTTCTCTCTCTGGGTTTTCCATGATATAAATATCACTGATACATATATTTTCCTTATTACTTACTTTAAATAATAATATCTTAAATAAATCATTTTCTTTTAATAATATACATATAATAGATCAATAGATTATATTAATATTAATTATTAAGCCTTATATTTCCCTTTACATTATGGGGCAACATATGAAATAAATAATATAGATAAGAAATATTGTGTTATATTTCGTGTATTTTCTATATGTTATTATATTGATTTGGATTATAATAAAAGTTTCTAACTCACTTTTCTCTTCCTCTTCTTTTCATATCCTTTTCATTCTTTTTTTTTTACACTTTCCACACACTCTTAATTTATATTAGAATATATATTTATACTATTCGTTTTCTTTCATGCTTTAATTTTTTTATAACCTCTCTTATTCTTTACTTATATCCATTTACTAATTATTTTATATGACTATTCTTACACATGTTTTCGTGAAACTTTAAAAATTTAAGCAAAAAATATACATCATCGATTTCTTACAACTTTTTTAAAAAGAAACACAGAAAAAATCCTATAAAAATATCAATGAAATTCATTACATGCAAATTTAAAAAGAAAATTAAAGAAAAATTCTAAGAAATATAAAAAATTCAAGTAGTGATTTTTTTATCATTATATGTGTCTATCACTTTTGAAGCCTTTTTCCCTTATTTTTTTCCCTTTTAAATTGTATTTTCAGTTTACAGATATATTTCTTTTTCTTTCTTGTAAATATTCCAACTTTTACCAAGAGACTTGTTAGGGAGCGATAAGAAAATAAAATCTAATATGAAAATAACATTTTTCTTTAAAAAATAATAGATTCTGGTTAAAAGCTTGGAGTGTATTTTCTCTTCTTTTGGAAGATATCTAGGTTGTTGTTTACAAATCGTGTTTCTCTTGCTCGATCAACAGCTTCTCTACTTTTATTTTATTTTACTATTAAAATTTAGTTTTTAAAACTAAACATGAAAAGTGTAAAGAACAAATTTTCACAAACCAATAATTACAGCTACACATATTTCAAAATTGAGAAAAAGAGGACATTTAACATAATCCATAGAAATTTTAACTAACTTTTTTTATCTGTATGAAAAACTAACTACCTGTATGTCTTATACTTTTTTTTATATCATAAGTCATGATGTGGGAGCGGAAGATTGAATGCAACAGTAAGCATAGTTGTTCATTTGGATGGAAATTGGAATCATTTGGAGGTTCTAAACATAGATATATAGATTTTCCTCAGGAAATGTCCTTTAGTTTAACAAAACCCCTATTTTGCGATCCTTTCCTTGACTAAAGTTCTATCCTTTCACTCAAATAGTCTTCCAACAATGCCATCTAATGTGATACCTAATTTTAAAGAGATCAACAAAGTATTTCCTTCACCTTTAATGGAGAAGGTTGATGATTATATTTCTTAATTCTTATCCAGGACTTTCATTTTTTTTTTCAATTTTAGTATCCATATTTTAAAAAATTAATAATATGGTTAAATTGTCAAGTTTTTTTTATTTTATATTTTTTTGGACTAATTAAATCATAAATCCAACATTTAATTTTGGTACCGTAAAAAGATTAAAAAATTAAAATGTAAAAGAATTAAAAACGTACATAAAACTGAAGATTGAATAAAAATGCAATTTTTCAAAAGTGAAGAACAAAAGTTACAAATATAATAATAGAATAAGAGCAAAACTGGTGCATTAGAGACTGAAAAAACACAAAATTACCATTTACCCTTTAAAATATTTTTCCTTGTGAGAGAGTACCATATATTTTCAAATATAAGATCTTAGTGGTGAACGCATATGCAATATGTTATTTCTTTTTTAACAAGTTTCTTGTTGTTATTGATATATATATATATATATATATATATATATATATATAAATAAATTGCGTCATGAATTCACCTGTTTCCCCACTTTGCATGAAGTTCCATGATCAAGAGCTGTTCCTCGGGTGTAATATTCCCTCTTCTAACATCGGGACGGAGGTAGTTTAGCCACCGGAGCCGGCAGCTTTTTCCGGTACGTTTAAGACCTGTTAAAGCATGATGATCCATGATTCGTAGGGCTTAGTTGGAACAAAAAAGGAGAGAAAAAGAAGAAGAAAATAGTTGAAAAATAGAATAAAAGTTGAAGAACGAAAAAGATGTTTACCTGCAGCTTTAGCCAAAGAGTTCCAAACACCTTCCCCGTGATTTGCGATGTAGTTGATCAAGATTAAGTCTTCTTCCATTGTCCATGGTCCCTTTCTGACCTCAGGATCATGAGACATGGTAGATAGTTTCTTGTCCATTATTTAGTAGGAGAGAATAGAGAGAGTGGAGAGGGAAAAAGATGTTGAAATGTTAATAAGGGTTTGGCAGGTTTAAATAGAGGCAAGGCTAAGTGATTTGGTAATTGTAATGAAAATTTTGTATTAGGGATAAGGACATGTTTTCACGTACCTAACTATGTTTCTCATGTCAACACATGCATGCATGACTATGATTTTGGTTTCCCTGCATACTATAAGAGACGAGTGTCTTTACGTACTCTCAAGTTACACGCACATGCACTCCATATTTGAACATCAGGTGTCTATGCTATACATTTTCTTCAAAAGAACAAAGAAGATACGATATTATGTAAATACTACCAGCTTTAGAGGTTATATTAGAGCTGGATTGAAACCTTAATTCTAATGATCCAACTTATACAAATATCAAGAGGAAAATATATGATCCTCTCCCAAAGGAGTAAACCCTATTTTTTTCTTTAATCTTTCCTGTTCATTACATGTAATAAATGAGAAATAGAAAAAAAAATATTATGTTATACATATTGTTACTATGGATTTTATAGAAATAATATTTCTCCTTTCTTTATCATATCATAAATATAAAGACCATGTATTCTCTATTCTTCCTTTATTACAGTGCAATATATTATTAGGTTGAGATTATATATTTGTCGAACAAAAAGCATGTACTATATTATACAAGAAACTTTTGTCAGGTAAGTAGATGTTATATGGCAATGCCACATCAATTTTTCTCATTAAAATATCATTTAAATATTTATTTCTTTTTCAAATATAAAAATAAATAGTTATAGTAATTAATTTTTTTTTATCAGTATTATTATTTTTTATTTTATAATTTAAACTAATAATATATAAACTCACATTAAATAATAGCGCTCATAAAATTTAATTCTATATTGTATTATTTATATTATTAAATTTTGCAGTCTTATTAATAGATATTACCATATTTCATTTAGTGATATGATATTCAAGTTAAGAAATCATATTATATATATATATATATATATATATATATTAATTAATTAATTAATTCAATATATATATATATATATATATATGTGAGAGAGAGAGCTTTTAGCTTCTTTCTTGTGTGGAAAATATATTCAAATATATACTTAAATGTAGGGTTGACAAACACTACAAGAAAAAATTTATTAGGTGCTAATAAATTGTGGAGGTTACGCAATATTTGCTAATAGCGAGAGTTAAGTCTGGAAGAGAGAAAAAAATAAAATAGCATGAGTTTAGTTAACATAAACATACGCTAAGTTTTCTAAAAGTAAATAAATAAAAAATCGAAACTAATGTGGTCTAGTAAACATAAAACTCATGCTAGAAATTTAAAAAAAAATTAAAAAAATAATGTATTACTTGCGTTAAACAAGCACGCACAAAAAATAAAATATTAAGGTCGTGAAAGTTTAACCCACACTAACATATTTTTGAAAAAAACAATAAATAGCAAAAAGAGCATGGGTGTAATAAAAGTAAACCACACACTAAATTTTAAAAAATAAAATTAATAAATGTCTATGTAAATACAAATAATAATAAAATATTAAGATTGTGAAGGTTTAGCCCATATTAAATGTTAAATGTATTTTTAAATTAAATTTAAATCTATAATAAGTGTATAAAGGTTTTGGTGACTCAAGTAAATAATTATTTATTTTAGTTTCTGTGCGCTTAGATTTCACGTGTTTATTATTGGAAAAAAAAATATAAAACTGGGTTGGAGGATAAAAACATAAAAAAAAATTTAAATTTTGTATCAGTGGGATATTTTCTAAGACTAATGTGCTTTTAAAAAATAATAGCTTTTAAATTTTAACTAAATTTTATTTTTTTTATTATTATTTATATGTATTTTTATTGGTGATGTGTCATGTGAAATACTTTAATTAGAAATATGTATCTAATGAGTGAGATATGTGTTATTTTAAATAATTATTTGAATTAAACTAGAAATGTTTTGGAATATTAAACAATTCTATTATATATATATATATATTTGAATTATTTTAAAATAGTAATAATGTTATCGTCGGTTAACTTTCTCGTCAATTGACTCTGGTGAGAAGCTCTACTTCCGATTTGTCTACTCTATAATCAGTTTTACATCTTCTTATTGCACTGGAACGTGGTTCCGTTGAAATAAAGAGGGTTCTACTTGTTGATCACACCCCGATGATCAAGTCAGTGAGAGCTTACTAGCTAAAAAGTAATAAGTATTCAATTTCAGTCTCAGAAACAACGTAACTTTACCTGGGTCTCAAACCCCTTTTATAACTTATCTCTTGTAGCAACTTCCTCTCATGAGAATCTAATCTCAACCGAAAGCATACGTAAAAGAAAAACATTTTATTTATGGGCACCTTCACTCACAGTGCAACAACCGAAAATAATTTTATCTCTACTAAAAGCATAAAATAACAATAGGAAAACCACATGCAAACAGGGCACAACCTTAGGCGCTAACAGTAGGAAAATACTCTATTTACATGGGCACCCTTACTCACGATGCAACGTTATCTTTTCAACATGCATGTAACTTAACCACTATGTGCCCTAAAACGCAGACTTAGGTTAAAATATTCTACTAATAACCTTATATTAGTATATAATTAAAATATTATCTTAATTAATCTCCAACAGGCTTGCCAATATGTCTGGGCCAAAACTCATGACCCACACCATAGGCCCAACTACCGAGATGACATACTCAGACACGAAACTCCGATCACTGCTAACTGAGCACTATGTCCGGTACACAAGCCCCCAGGCTCGAGTTGAGCTTGGCTGAGCGAAGAGGCTTTTTGAGTACACGTGGCACTTCATCGATGGTGGGAAAGTGTTGTCGCTTGACATTGCCATACTCGTATAAGCCAACGTTCGAAAACTCGTTCTCATTCGCTGTTTCATTTCTAAAACCTACAAAAACCCTTTGCGCTCTTCTTAACTTCCTATTCCCGCTCCCTCGTGCACTCGAACCCTCCATCGTCTTCGATCGTTCACTGCAACAGGTACCTCCCCTTTACCATTCTCCATTATCATTCATTCAATCGCTTGGATTATACCGCCTGAGCTCATCATCATCCACCATTCATATTGCTTGAACTGGGAATTCTTTTGTTTTGTTGTTTGTTTGTTGATGATTGCATTGCATGAGTTTGAACTGCTTGGTTTGAACTGTGTTTGTATCTGTTTATGCTTGTGTTTTAGATATACTTCTGCAATGGATTACAAAAGTCTGTATCGTTGGGCACCCCAAAACCTCTGAGATGAAACCTCAGATTATACCTACCACGAACTTATCGTAACCCCTAGGAAAAGTAAATGCCATTTTGGTAAAGAGGACGATAGATTGAGAATAGTCCCTTGTAGAGGGGATGGGCCGGTCTGTTGCGATGAATCCTTGGACCCAGAGGGTCCTTTTTGTTTCTTTTACGCCACAGTTTTCAAAAAAGTTCTTCTACGCCTTCCCCTTACCATTTTTTGAAAAAAAACTGTTGACTGAGCTGAATGTGGCTCCTGCCCAGCTATAACCAAATAACTGGGCATTCATACGTGCCTTTTCAATTCTTTGCTCCCAGCTCAGCATTTCGCCAACTGTGGAGGTCTTCCTTTACTTCTTTGAGGCCAAATGCCTAGGTCGCCAACTTTGGGTTTCTTTTAATGGCATATCTGGAAGAGCCTTGCTCACACTCTTCCAATCTTCTTACAAAAATTTTAAGGGCAAATTTCTTAAATTTCTTTGTAACAAGAGTGTATCCAACCCTTCTAGACAGGTGCCCCTTGTATTGGACTGAAAAACCACGTTTCCAAGGTGCTCGGTACCTCGAAGATCTGCCGCCTCCAGATAAAAAAGTCTTCGAGTTTCTCACCAGCCTTAAGGTTGCCTTTGATACTACCTTCCTCCTACGGAAAGAGTTCTCGCCTAAGTCTTAAAGGCTTACACGGGTACTTCCCATTCCCTGCCCCTTATGCGACAAACATCCATATCTGTGATAACCATTTGCTTGCTTTTCCTTGCAGAGAGGATGTTGTCAAAATTCACCAGGAAGGATTTGGAAGAGATGGCTAAGAGGATGAGAGCAACAACCAACACACCCAAGGAATCCTTAAAATTGAAAGCCCTCGCCCAATCTCCATCTGACGACGAAGAAACTACCTCAAGGATGGTCTTCACCAGAAAAAGGAAAACACTTTCCACCCCTACCAAGTGCTCTTGCTTGGTTGGGTGAACTCCCCCACACCATCTTGTTCCTTTTGGAGGCCAGACCCCACCTCAAGACACGGTGGTCATCAAAGAAGTCGGACTTATGGGATCCCAACTTGGATGCCCCTTCCTACCTCAAGGAGAGCCAGCTGCACGACCAGAAGAAATAACGACTCATGGCCCATGATGAAGGTTATTGATTCGTGAGGCCATAAGGTAGTTTAGACAGGCCCTTGCTACCAACTTCCTGGCCGCTTCGAAGATAACAAAGAGGGTAGCAACAAAAAACTTAAGAGCTTAAGAGACCGCCAAGCTGCGAAAAAAAGTGGATGAGCTGCGACAGGAACTCTAGCACTCCAAGTCTTCCCATTAAGAGACTGAGTGACTCTTGGCTGAAATGACCAAGGTTGTTACCGACCAAGCTTAGGAGGCTGCAACAGAAAAAGAGAGGCTCTTGGCCGAGATTACCAACCTTAAGGAAGAGTTTGCCAAGGAGACTGAAGGGTGGAAACAAGACGCCGCCCAAGCCTTCCTCGTGGGATTTGAGGCAGCGACAGAACAAGCTTCAACACTTCATCCCAGCATTGATTTCTCCCAACTTGACCCGGGTAAAACCCTAGTCAATGGAAAATTGGTGGAGGAGTAGCCTTACTCTCCACTTGTTTGTAAAACTCATGGAACTCTAAACAATGTTATGTCTTTTGAATTACAAGTACTTCCTAATTTTATGCATGTTAACTACGCCTTTCTTTACTAGTTTAGCTATTTAACTTAGCAAATTTCGACTAACGTAACTAATGCACGCCTCGTTATTTAACTTAGTAAAACGCAATTAGCATAAGTAAGACATCTATTGTCAACATATTAACTTAACATTTAGGCTAACTTTCTAAGCTAAAAATAAAAAAAAGACTCAATGCACAAATCAAGAATGAAAAATCACTGTGTTCTCAAGGCACTAACCTTTTGATGAACCATACCCCGTAGCCGCAAAAAGCCTTTTGACACACAAGGGTGTTCTTTATATACTTGGTGATGTGAGTTGGATTGACACAAGACAAGGTACAACACAATCAAGAGGCTTAAGGACAGTTAAATGGAGGACATTGCCTTCCAAATGAAAAGCCAAACTCATAAGAATCATCAGTGCCACATCCTTATGCACAATTATAGGGCGGAAATGGAAAGGAAAGCAAGATCAACACATGAACACAAGTAAAAACACAATTACAGCCTAGAAATAGAAAATGCACACTTAAACCAAACAAAATTGAACAAGGAATACAATCTACCGAATGAGATCACCAAAGGAACAAATTGAACCAATTAGAATCGAAGAACAAAGCATAAGAAACTAATCTACCGATTGAAAATTGCTAGACATGGAAATGGAGATGAAAGGAGAATGAACTTAATTGGATGAAGATCGGATGAGATGGAGTTGGAGAGGAACACGCCACTTGGTGGTGAAAGCTCCAAGATGAGTGTGAGATTGTCGTCACTTGTAGCCCTCCAAAAGCACACAATATAAGACTAGGAAGGAGATCAAATCTCACAAATCTCTCTCTCAATTTGAGTAGAGTTTCTTTACTTAAAATTCAACATTCAACTTGTGTTTACAAGGACCAAACACCTCTATTTATAGTGTTTTGAGGTGCTGAAATGAAAGCTAAAGAAATTCAGAATTCCCTCCCAAATGTAATTCAAATTCGGCGCCTAGCTAGACATGAGGAAGGTGTGACCATTTTCTAATTTCGGCACCTCCTAAAGTACTCCTACACCATCCCCCTAAGTCACATGGATAATGTGGCTTTATTTTGTTCACACTCCTTATTTAATATCCACACCTCCTAAAACTATACAAGAGTAATTACAAGAAGAGTCATCAAATGATGTTCTTCACCCAATGCTCTAGCCATGCTCCTAGTGATCCTTTGGGCTTGGGCCCCCTCTTGGGCTTGGGCTTCAGACGCCTCCTCTACTTGGTTTCCATCATACTCCCTGGGTTGGAGAGAATTCGTCCAAGAATTTTGAAAACCTGCAGCAAAGGGAGTTAAATCAGTGACATTAAAAGAATTACTACCAAGATAAGTATCAGGCATATCTAACTCCTAGGCATTATCATTAATCCTCTTAATGACTTGAAAAGGGCCATCACCATGAGGCATAAGTTTGGGCTTCCTTAGAGTAGGAAATCTATCCTTTCTCAAAAAAGATTGTTCCGTCCGGTTGACTGGGACGTCTTCGTGCGCGACCTCAATCTTCAGCTAGGGACTCCTTCCCACTGGTTACCTGTGGATTCCTGCAAAAAGAGGACAAAGAGGGCGCCCTAGCGGCCGTTTGCACTCCGACGCTCAAGTCAGCCAGCAAGAAACACCAAAAACTGTGCACCTCCGTCTCTGAGCACCGCGTTTGGCACTCTGAAGGTCTTGAAAATGGACTGTGTATTGTGTGTATAT
>Ga0123342_1006124_pt1 | contig 16897 bp, 14 predicted proteins | sample Turbeawhitnodule_FD_89960 | JGI IMG/M metagenome (GOLD analysis project Ga0123342, IMG submission 89960) | Root nodule microbial communities of legume samples collected from Mexico - Turtle bean Mexico white nodule | ecosystem: Host-associated > Plants > Roots > Nodule | place: Mexico: Nepantla... | reverse complement strand
CATGCTTTGTTGAACCTATCTAGAAAGGTTATGAGAGATTCACCTTTTTCTTGTTGTACCACTAGGAGAGACATGGAGGACATGTGATGTGGTCGGCTGGTGGCATACTGAGTGGAGAATTTTACGGCTAGGATGTCAAAGTCATCAATGGAGTTCGGAGGCAGCTCTGTAAACCAGGTAAGAGGTTCTCCCTGGAGGGACGTGGGGAATACTTTACACCACACATTATTATCTGTGGTATACAGAGTCATTTGGTCTTGTAGACATTTAAATGCTCGTCCGGGTCGGTCGAGCCGTCATAAAGTTTAATAGCGAGACCTCTCCATTTGTCAGGAAGTGGTGTGGTGATAATTTCGTCTGTAAAAGGATGACCCCTTTTACTTGATTTTCTTTCGACTGTTTCAGCTCTGGAAGCAGGATTGGTGTCGGCCGGTGTAGGTATGCGAGAGGCGGTTCGGTCGGCCATATGGGATTGGCCTTCTTGTTCGGGATTATCGACCTGTCGCTGGAGTCGTGCATTCTGCTCTCTCAATAAGGTGATTTCTTCCTCTTGGTGGCGTCTATTCTCTTCGTGTTGACGACGGTCTTCCATACCCTTTTGCTGCAGTTCCTCCATCTGAGTTTGGAGGGTTTGAATCATAGTCATCTGTTCTGCCATAGCGTCGTTGTTGTTCCTTGTCGCAACCATTATAGCTTTAACAATTGGAAATTTGCCTCGGCCCCACGGTGGGCGCCAATTGTATCTGAGTGGAGAGATGGGGCCAGGCACGGTCGGTTGATGTAGTATAGTTGTTGACGTGTCGGTCTTCGTCTCTTTCGGTCGGTCGCTCCTTCTTGATATCTCCTTCGGTCGGGCGGGGGAGGGTACCTGCGAAGGTACTCTGACGCTCAAGTAAGTATGAGATTCTAAGTGTGGTTTAGTAAGTGAATGAAAAACGTACCTTTCTCTGGCTTGAGCACAGTATTTATAGGATTGCCTAATGGGCTTTCTATCCCTTGGGCTCGGGGTGGTTATGGATAGGTCTTGTCAATTGTGCTCCGGAATACCCGGAGAACATATCTTCTTTCAACGCGTATTCCTTATTTTTCGGAGGTGTATCTTAACTGCTTTAGCTTGTTACGGGTGCACTTACATTTATTATGCGTTCGGTCGATCGGCTACGTTTGTTCGTCCGGTGCCTACCGGTACACCAAATAAACCTGATAAGTTTGTGGATATGGTGCAAAACCAATTTGACACGTGAGATAAGATAGTCTATATAAACAAAGCACTGTAATGAAAATAACTAAATTATCAAAGTGAAAACTGTAACTAACGATAAAAAGTTTCACTCAAATTGAAGGAGGTGTTTTATTGCACTTTTTTCATATCTGGCTGTCGCGTGCGTGTTACATAACAGCGAAAAATTATTAAAAAAATATAATAAATTTTGTTTTTTAATATTTTAAAATATAAATTTAACTTCACTGGAATGTTTTACATTTCAAAGTTGGGTCAGGAACCGGTCCATTTAAGACGAATCGCATTCACATTCTTTTAGTTTCACAAATAAAAAAAAAACGTGTGTGATAATTTATTAAATTAAATACATGAGAATTTGTTTTTCAATTTAAAGTGTATGAATATCTTTAAGAAAATCTCAAGAAGTAAGTATGCATAATTTTCCCTTGTTTGTCTTTTCAAACTCCATTTGATAGCATGTTTATCATATGTTTTCATCAGATAGACGAGTTTTTTTAACATAAATTATGGATATAAGAGTGTCTAAATAGAATATAAATTTAAATATATTTTTTTATCAGTAATAAAAAATAAATAAATAAGTGAGAATCACTTGGTGGTTCAACCCTTATATAGAGAAAGAAAAAAAAACACTTTAATATTTTCCTAACTAGGAACACCTATGACCTAGATACAACCATAAAAAAACACCACAGGACATTAAGGAACTAACCTCATACAAGCCAAAGGATTTAAAACTCAATAAGAATAAGAAAAAGAAATATACCGGGACTTTGCATAGAGCCAAGACCAAACCTTTATTTGTACCAATGCGAACATTTCAGACGCATCTACCACTCCCCTATTAAAAATAACACGATTCCTTTATTTCCAGATTTCACTTTCACTCACAACAATATAAATTTAAACGTAACGTATAAATTAATAATATTTGATATTATATTTTACTATATTTACAGGAAACATATGCTTTCTTGTACATGTTTATCTGCATTTTTTAATTTAAATAATATAATTTAAAAGTTGTATAATTCTAAAAAAGTAATTTAATTTTTTTTAAATGTAAGTGTATGTTATTTTAAGTGAGAAAGTTAAATAAATATATTTAGTAAAAAAGTTTTACGTTGTGAATATAGTCTCACATCATTCAGGAGTCGAAGTCAATGACAGTTTAAATACATCTTCCTTCCTTAATCCACTGAGACATCTTTTAGAAATAAAATCATGACGAAACACGTCAATATAGTCGTCTCACATTACTCAAGAGTTGAGGTTAAAGATAGTTTAAATACACATTCCTCGCTTAATTCACTCCTCCCTTAATTCACTAATGTGGGAACATAGTTTATAAAAAGATATCTTTGTCAAATAAAAACATCACAATAAAGGTAGTTAAACAATATATCATACAGAGGCATAGACTTACTGCATATAATATAAATATTATGTGTCAAAAAGTTGAATACATTGAATAGTTGGAGAAGAAAAATGTTTTATTCTTCGTCAATCATAATTGGGTAACGTAGAAGGATTATAAACAATTTATTTGTACAATTCATGCGTGGGGTTTTCTATTTCTTCATTTTCCAAAATTTTAAAATTCTAATTTCTACTGCTGAGAATTTTTTTGTCCTTGGTAGGCCCTCTCATGGCAAAGTCCCTGCTAATTCTTTATAAATAGTTTTATATAAATTTTATTTTTATCGATCTATTAATTATATATTAAATTTTTTTAAACTGAAAATTTATTAATATAATAAAATAACTCTATTTTTATATTTTCAAAACTGTATGTTCAATCATTTTATTTATATTAACAAAATATTGAATAAGTTAATTAAATTTAAAATTGTCAAAATAATGTAAGTTATTGAATTTTAAACCTAATGAAAAATTTCAGAATATTTTATTTAATTCATATTATTAAAAAAAAATAAAGACTATTATAAATTAATGCAGCTAAAAATGTTAAAAAAAGACTGAAAGATTGTGGGATACACGTGCTAGGAATGGGCACGTGGACACAAAACAGTTTGCATTTGTAACAATAAATAATAATGAGAAATTTCTAGTCAAAGTCAAACTTTGCACGTTGTTTTGGTCATGGGTCAGCTTCAAAATTCAAATGATGGGCATTTTTAAATTTAAACCATTTTGGTGCAAAGATTCCTTTTTTCATTCCAAAAAAAATAAAATTAGAAAAGTAGAAAATCTATTTTATAATTTAAATATATTTTTCTTCTATTTTAATAATTATGATATTGTAAAATGTCATTTTCTATTTAGTACCATTTTGTTTGTCGTATTTTATCTTTTAAAATTTAAATACTCACAACATCTAATATAAACTTTAAAATATGCCTTTAAATACCAAAAGGCTTAAAAATATGTCTAAAAATAAGCTAATAATTTGATTTAGATAAAATATTTTGTTTGAGATTTTATATAATCTTATTAGTGGTAAATTGAATTTAAATAATAACTACTAATATTTGTAAGTATTTATAAATTAATTGATTAGTTATATGATGAAATACATATCATAAAAAAAATTAGTTACATATACCACATACAATTTTTAAAGCAATAAGATTTCTTAATTTTAACTTTAGTATAATTAAATATTATTATTTCAAAAATACAAATAAAAAATTGAAATGATAAAATAGTTATAACTTTACCAATAGTTTATGATTTAATTAAAAGTTTAAAATTACTTTTAATCAAAATATTAGTTCACAGTTAAATATAAAGAATAAATTAAAAAGGTAAAATGAACTCACTTTGATGTACAACTTCAATGACAAATGGAGGAACTTTAATAAAAAAAAAAAATGAAATGACACGTTTAAAGAAGAATTTGGTCTTCTACCTACAAAACTCATTACATTTTTCTCCTCTATGAAACACATGGATTACCTTTAATTAAAAAAAATTAGGGTTAAATATGTTTTTTTCTACTATAATATAAAATTGGTTTCCTAATTCAAAATTTAGATGATTCAGTAAAAATTATTGAAATATGTTATTTTATATGTGAAATAATTGTTGAATTTTTTTAAAAATTGTTAGTTTTTTTTTTAAAAAATTGTTAGTTTTTTTTTTCAAAATTAGTTGTAGCTTTGATCGCATATTAATGTCCACTATAACTATTTTCAATAGGTTGATGTAGTAGAACTTCAAATTGAATCATTTTTATATACAAAAGAATTTATTCCAATAATTTTCATACTACAAGTATATACATGGTCTAAAGTTTAGATCAAAAACAAAAATCAATTTCGTGTTATTGTATAGGGACGAAAAAATACTTAACCTAAAAAATTATTACACTTCACTTTCAAGATGAATGTGTTCTACCTACAAAATTTACCATATTTTCCTTCAGTCATATTAACCAGAACAAATATTTATTTTTCAAAAATTTGATAGAGAGAAAGTAATGAATCCATGGGGATTCGATTGGCTAAGAAGAAAAGAACGAAGAAAAGAGATTGAGGCCATGTAAAATATGTGAAAACTGGAAGCGGTGTGATATTATGGAAAACAAAGTTTTATGTATATTCAAAGTGCCTTTACATTTAAGAAACATAGCACTTAAATAAGAATACAAACCCAATAATTAGGCCAAGAGAGAAAACGACCCGAAGGTCCATAGATTCTTGCAAACTTTCCACAATGTTCTTGCAAACTTTCCAGAGTCATTCTTGAATGGAGAGAATCGGAAAGAGTCATGTGTTTTCTTAAGGGTCTTGGTGAATTGTATAACAATGTAAAGATACAAATTCTTCTTCTTGAACCACTTCCTAACATAAATCATGTTTTCTCTTTAATTTTACAGCAAGAAAGGTAAGATAAACAATTCCATGAAGCACCAATTTTAGAAACAAAGGTTTTGATCAATAACAACGCAAGCCAACAAACACAAAAGCCCAATCATCGAAATAGTGGCAATACTGGATGGAAGAATTATGGAAGAGGAAGAGGTAAAAACTATGGTAAGCAATGTTCGTATTGTAATAAAATGAATCATACAACGGATGAATGTTATTCCAAGCATGGATATCCATCATGGATGAAATAGAAGAGAAACAATTATGTTGCCAACGCAATGGAAATGGTGGAAGAAGTTGCTGAAAAGAAATCACCTCAAGATAAATATACTAATGATCAAATAGTGAATTCGTTAAGCACTGAAAAATTGCGGAAAATAGTTGATATTTTGCTATTTTACAACGACAAAGAAAAATCAAATCGAAATGGTGAATCCTCTATTCAAACCTTTGAGAAAGGTAATAATCCTCTATTCAAACTTATGAAAAAGGTAAAGTATGCACAAACTTTTGGATCTTGGACACTGGTGCCACAGACCATGTTTCATGTGATCTTACTCTTTTCCTAAGTCATCAAGAGATAAAGCCAATAAGGATATGGTTACCTAATAATACTTATGTTATAGCAAGATGTGCAGGAACTGCTTTTTTGTCAAGAGAATTCATGATACACAATGTTTTGTATATTCCATAATTTACTCTAAACATTCTTTTTGTACATAGTTTTGCATCTTCTTTAAACTACAAGCTCACTTTCTCTCATGATACATGTGATATACAGGAAATGAGTACATCCAAGATGATTGGACAAGCTAGGATTCATAATAGTTTGTACCATATTCAATGTGCAGCAAAGACAAATTTTGTTTTGTCCATGCAAACTGAGAACCTGCTCGAACATATTAATAACATTGACGTGTGAAACTACAGACTTGACCATCTGTCAAGCAAAGTTCTTAAATGTTTGAGTAAGAAATATGGTGATATACATTTTGATAAAAACAATGTTTGTATCTCTTGTCATTTGGCTAAACAACACAAATTTCCTTTTCCTTAAAGCAATAGTATTTGTAAATAAGCTTTCGATATCATTCATGTTGACATTTAGGGTCCCTTTAATGTAAAATTTCTTTTGTAAAATTTCCCCTGCTTGATTAACATTCCCGAAGAACTCTCTATTCCAAATTTTCATATCTAGTTTTAACTATTTTAGTTTTTCTTTTAATATGAGCAATCCTTCGTCGTACACCTCATAATTCTGCCATTTACTACGAACGAAAGCTAAAAACCTTTCATCTCTTTGCCACACATCCAGACTCCTAAAGGGTTTTGACCCCACGAAACTCTAAGCACTAGGACACAATGATCAAATATTGACCTGTTGAGAACGAATTGTTTATTGTTCGGCCAAACATCCAACCATTCCCTAAAAACCAGGATTCTACCTATTCTACTTTTAACTGACCCATTCGGCTTGTACTAAGTAAACTTTCTTCAAACCATCGAAATATCCAACAACTTGGACTTTTTGATGAATTCGTTAAACCGAGCAATTTCTCTACTCGTTAAACCGAGCAAATTTTGTTTTGTCCATGCAAACCGAGAACTTGCTCGAACACATTAATAACATTGACGTGTGAAACTGCAGACTTGGCCATCTGTCAAGCAAAGTTCTTGAATGTTTGAGTAAGAAATATGGTGATATACATTTTGATAAAAACAATATTTGTATCTCTTGTCATTTGGCTAAACAACACAAATTTCCTTTTCCTTAAAGCAATAGTATTTGTAAATAAGCTTTCGATATCATTCATGTTGACATTTAGGGTCCCTTTAATGTTCAATCTATACACGATCACAGGTACTTTCTTTCTATGGTAAATAATTTTACAAGATTCACTTGGACACATATTATGAAGAATAAATCTGAAACCAGAAATCTATTAATGAGTTTTGTTGCTTTTGTTCAAAATCAATTTGGTAAATATATCAAAGTTATAAGATCTGATAATGGGCAAGAGTTTCATTGGAAAGAGTTTTATGATAAACATGACATTATACATCAAACCACATGCATAGAAACTCCACAACAAAACTTTGTGGTTGAAAGGAAACATCAACATATTCTAAATGTCATAAGAAGTCTTATATCCCAATCAAAAATACCTAAAGTATTTTGGAATTATGCTATTTCTCATTTTGTGTATCTTATTAACAGATTACCTTGTCATATTATTCAAAATAAAAGTCCATATGAAATGTTGTATAAATTGTGCCTGATTTTGATAATTTACGCATTTTTGGCTGCCTATGCTTTGCATATACTCTTGAAAATAATAGAAATAAATTGGATCCTAGATCCAAGAAATGCATCTTTTTAGGTTTCAAAAATGGAACCAAGGTTACATGGTTATTGACACTAATACCAGAGAAATATTTGTTTCCAAAAATGTTGTATTTCATGAGCATATTTTATGCAAAAACTCTTGATAATGACTCATAAAACAACATTGAGAGTGATCAAAGCTCCTTTGATCACATGCTCGACAATGGCTATGTGAGGAACAACGAAATTGCTCTCAGTGATGAAACTATCACAAAAGTTGCTAAAAATCTTGAAGTTGCTAAAAATCCTAACCTTAGAAGATCAACAAGAACTCGTAGGATGCTTCCCTACTTGGAAAACTATCATCACCAACTCACAACATCTTCACAAAAAAGGTTATCCTCTACACTTAGTTTTGTCCTATAAAAGATTGTCAGATGCTCAACTTACTCTCTCTCTTTGCAACATGAACCGAGGACATATGATGGGTGAAGTCACATAAATGAAAAGAAGCGATGAGTGATGAAATCAAGGCGCTAAAAAGAAACCACACATGGAATATTGTTGATCTCCCTGCAAGAAAGAAACCCATTGGGTGTAAGTGGGTGTATAAAATCAAACAAAAATTTGATGTTGGCATAGAGAGATACAAAGCTTGGCTGGTTGCAAAAGGGTATACACAACGTAAGGGTATCGACTTTCTTGACACCTATTCACCTGTTGCCAAATTGACTACCATACGTGTTATCCTTGCGTTGGCTGCTATCAAGGACTGTTTCTTTAAACAACTTGATGTAGATAATGCTTTACTACATGGAGACTTAAATGAAGAAGTCTATATGGAGGTCTCACCCGGAGTCGACACAAAGAAAGCTAATCAGGTGTGTTGTTTGGATAAATCGTTGTATGGTCTAAAACAGGCAAGTCGACAATGGTATGAGAAACTAACTTCACATTTGTTTACAATTGGCTTTAATCAATCTAAAGCTGATCATTCTTTGTTTATTAAAAAATATGAAAAATCCTTCATTTCTTTTTATTTACGTTGAGGATATTTTTAGCTGGAAACAACATTAATGACATTACCACTGTAAATAAATCTATAAATGTAGCTTTTTATATTAAAGACCTAGGAAAGTTTAAGTATTTTATGGGATTAGAGATTGCTCGTTCACGGGAAGGAATCCACATTTGTCAGAGGAAATACGTTCTCGACATTTTGAAAGATATTGGCATGCTTGGAGCTAAACTAGTCGCGACACCCATGCAAAAACAAAGTGATAGGCTCTTCAACCAAGAAGATGTAATACATGATATCACTACCTATGGAAGGACAATTGGACACTTGCTATATCTAGTTAGCACACAACCAAATATATGCTTTTCCGTGCTGTTCCTCAGTCAGTATGTTCATAAGCCATCTACATATCATCATCAAGCCATGCAACGAGTTCTTCGATACATAAAAACATCTCTTACTCATGGTATCTTTTATCCCAAGTCTTCTACTCTACATTTGAAGGCTTTCAGTGACTCAGACCGGGCCTCGTGCTCCATGACTAGACGATCCACGACTGGGTTATGCATATTTCTGGGAGAATAGTTGATCTCTTGGAAAACCAAGAAACAAGGCACCATTTCCAAATCTTCTTCAGAGTCAGAGTATCGTGTTTTTGCTTCTACATCATGTGAAATACAATGGATTTCCTATTTGCTAGAAGATCTCGAAATCACCACTACAAGTGTTGCTAATCTATATTGTGATAACCAACCAACAAGACATATTGCACACAATAACAGTTTTCACGAACAAACGCAACACATTGATATTGACCATCACATGGTTCGTGAAAGATGGCAACCAGGTCTCTTCCATCTTCTACCCATTAGATCTTCTGAGCAACCTGCAAATTTGTTTACCAAGGCTCTCGAGAAAAAAGTTTTTAACAAAATTATTTCCAAGCTTAGAGTTTCTTCTAGTAAAAATCAAATTAAAAGAAAGTAAAAAACGCAAGTAAGAAATATAATCACAATTTAAATTGTGTAGTTAAAAAATAAAGTAAAGGAAATTGTGAAGTTGTTTTAATTTCAAAGAAAAATAAATTATTATTAAAAGTTTCATTTGTTTAGATATTTCAACAATTGGTAACACATTTGAGAAGATGAATTGCATTGTTATACAATAAATTATATTTTTAATGTATGAAAGATCGTGTTATCTTTGATTTTTACCTAGTATTGTGAACAGTGGATAACTAAAAGTGGTAGCTCCAATGTAGAACCAATTTGAAGCCTCAATTTATTTTTAATGGGTTCCATAATGAACATCACATGCTAAAAAAATCATGTTTAATTCTTTTATTGTAAAATATAAATGTGTATGTTTTCACAGTGTAATTACTCTCTCTCGTTTTACTCTCTCTCTTTTTTTCTTTTTTTTTTTCTACTTCATTTTTTATTTTGGTCTCAATTTTGGGTATATTATCTACCATTATACTATGATGCTTAAGTCAATTGAAACATATGAAAATTAGAATATACAAATCAATCATAATTTATTTTTTACACGTAAGTGATTAGAATAGTTGATAAAAAAAGAATGCCCTAACCAACGTTCGTTTACTTTTGTAATCTTAATATTATTTTTTCTTTCATAATCAGAAAATCAAGATGTATTTTGGCCAACAGATAACTTTTTATCTAATGGATTTTTTGTATTCTACTATATTAAAAACCAATATTATTCTTTCTTGCTCTAGTTACTTCGATAAAATTAAAACGAATTAATTATTATTAACCTAAGTAAATCCTCCAAAACTCATTATCTCATTAATTAATGGTACCGTCTTTTGATAAAGGAGATGGAAATGATGAAATGTGAAAAAAAGTGAAGGTTTGTGAATTGATGGTGTGTCATCACCACCTTCCTGGAAGCAACACTGATAAAAAAAAGTAGGGTTACAGTGACATGAAGGAGGGTGGGGTCCTGTTTGGCAAGTAGATTAATTAATGGGGGGTTATTGACCTTGCAAGAAACTTATCCATTGCAATTTCAAACTTCACCAAACATGTCCATATCCACTGCATCATTCCGTCTCAGTCCACTCCCACTTTCTACCCAATCGCCGTTTCCTTTTCTTCTTCTCAAATTAAAGGTTTTGCTTTACATTTTCCTCTCGCAATGCAAACAAAATTAGGGTTTTCAATATGAAGAATAACAATTAGTCAAATTCTGGTTACATTCTTTGTTATAAGTTTACTTCTTGTTGTTAAAATAAAGCTAAACATATATTGGATTCAATTCAAATTATAAACATTTTTTAAAAAATTGAGTAATTGGGTTTAATAATTACTTTTTAAATAACCTAATGAAAATTCACATTGAAAATTAATAAAAAAAGTAAAAAATAGGATTAGTATTTTAAAAATACGAAGTTTAGTAAAAACTTAAAGCATAATTGACAAATATAATATTTAGTACTAACACACACATATTATATATATATATATATATATATTTATATATATATTTATATATATATATATATAAACTATTTTTAACAGAACTATAAAAAATGGTTCTTTTTGACAAATAATTAGTTTAAATGTGTATCTTAAGTCTTTAACAATAATTGTTTTTATAGGTAAGAGTTTTTTTCTAAGAGAAAGTAACTTGAGTATTGATAGTATCATTTTTTGTTATTAGATTTTGGTTTTCATGTTGAACATCATAAATCGAAAAGAAGAGATTATGCATGAAGAAAAGAGTCTTTTATATAAGAAGAATAAGAACGTAAACAAGGAGAGATAAGAAGAAATGAAAAAATAAAAAACTTTTATTTTCTTAAATACAAAGAGAAGTAGAAAAAATTAATAATATGAGAATATGTCATTACAAGAAAATCACCCGCTACTAATAATCAAATTTAAAATAAAAAATAATTAATCACTATATTAACTAAATTAGATATTATTTTATACATTAAAAATTTATTGGTATTTAAAGTTATTTCTATTATTAATAAAAATTTATAAAATGATTTTAAAATTGATATCTAAATTAGCTACCAAGGTTTTAGCTAAAAGATTAATAGAGACTAATTTAGAATATAAGTAGTTAGTAGTTAAAACTTTGGTAGTTAATGGTTAGATACCAATTTAGAAACCACTATCTATAAATTTGTACTAATAATAGAAACTATTTTAGATAGGGGTGAACATGGATTGGATTTTTCAAAATCCAATCTAGATCCAATAAAATGAATTGCTTTCAAAATCCATATCCATTTTAACTAGATCAAATTTATTTGAATTTTTTCAAATCCATTTAAAACAGATTACATCTACATTAAATCCATTTTGTCAATTAGATTAAATACATCTTGATTTGGGCTCTGGCTGACTCAGCTTGACAAAGTCCCGGACCCACTCGACTCGACATGGACTTTAGCCCACTCGACTCGCCATCAAAACTAGCCGACTCGGCTAGACATTGGCCCAACCCGACTCGACCTAGGCCAGGACTGACTCGACCCAACCTGGGCCTGGGTCGACTTGGCTTTACATGGGCTTGGTGCCGACTTAATCGGCCCCGGCCAACTCGGGTCGACATCAGCCTGAACCGACTCAGGTCGACATCACCCGGGGCCGACTCGGGTCGACATCAGCTCGGACCGACTTGAGTCAACAACGTCCCGAGCCAACTCGAGTCGACATCAGCCCGGACCGACTCGGGTCGACATTGGCTCAGGCCAACTCGGCTTGACATTGACTCGGGTCGACTCAGGTCGGCAACACCCCATGCCTTAGCTGACTCATCTTGCCATGGACCCAGACCGACTCGACTGGACTTGGGTCTGGGTTGACTCGACTCCACATGAGTTCGACCCGACTTAGCTCAACATGGGTTCGAATTGACTTGACTCAACTTGGGTTTGGGTCAAGTCAAAATCCAACCCAAATCAAATTTTGGATAATCCACAAATGTATCAAATATATATCTAATTAAATGGATTGGACTTAAAATCCAAAAAATATGGATTTGGATTTAAGATAAATCCATTTAAATCTATTAAATGTAATATAAATTTGGATTATTATGAATTGGATTTGACAATTTGAATTTTTTTTGTCCTTCTTTACTAGATACAATAATTTCTTTAGTTTATAAAATGATCTATAATTTAATTAATTTGATAACTAATTATTTTAGTCTCTAAAATTAGTTTTTATTTATTAATTTTCTTTGTAGTATGTTAACTATTATGATACCATATTGGGTTTTGATCTTCATGTTAAACACACCACAAATGAAAAAAAAAAGGAGTTTATACATATAGAACTTAATATTCTATACAAATAAAATAAAATAATAACATAAATGAAAGAGAGAAAAGGAGAAAACGACAAAACGAAAAAAAAAAACTTTTATTTTCTCTTTCTTACTAAACTAAACATATGGACCAGCATGTATATAAATACAAACGAGAAACCAAAAAAATACTAGGACAAGAAAACTGTAAAATAAAAAAAAAAGAAATTAAACTAATGAAACTCAACATGACATCTAATTATGATATTTCTAATTTTTTCTAATTTAAAAAAATTATATTTATAAAAAAAATTGTTAAAAATATAAAGTAATTTGACATTAGTATTGCATTGAAATTAAATTATTTAAAAAAGGTATTGAAGTAATTCAGAAATGGTAAGTAAACTTGTTGGGAGATTTTAGTGGGAGAAAAGACGACAAAAAAGAGCAGAAAAAGACAAGAAACAAGTTGTGTGGGCGTGCAAGTCGAATGACGTCACAGAGAAAATATTTTATTACGAAATAGGGGGAAATAATGCACGTGATAAATCCAAAGCAACCTTCAATTCATAGATGCGAACCTTCGGAGAAGCCAATGGTGACACCATTTAACTTGAACCAATTGAAAATAAATTTTATTGTAAAATCGTAATCTTAAGTTTCTCATCCAAGTTCATGTACCGTCCCTTTTATAAAAACCCTCGTCCACTTTCCCCTTCCAACTTCCAACATTCATTTCACACCCAAATCCTTCTCTCAACACAAACACAAACATCAGGGTTACAAAATGTACGAAGAAACTACCTACGACTCCGATTTGGCTCTTTTGGATTCCATTCGCCGCCACTTACTCGGGGACTTCGAGGATCTCAAATTCGGAGCCCCGATTGTTAACTCCGGTAACACTCCCCTTTACTCTCGGAGCACCAGTTTCAGTAGGTTGTACCCGTGTTTGAGTGACGATTGGGGAGAGCTTCCTCTTAAGGAAGATGATTCAGAGGACATGGTGCTCTGCGGTGTTCTTCGCGATGCCATCAACGTAGGCTGGGTCCCATCTCTCAACGCAGCCTCACCGAACACCTTTTCCTCGGGTTTCATCCCGGAAGTGACCGTGAAACCCGAACCGGATTTATTTCCGGCACCGGAACCTGTTTTCACCGCTTCGGTGGTTCAGAAGGATGCACCGGCGGTTGTTCCGGCCAAGGGGAAGCACTACCGCGGCGTGAGGCAGCGGCCGTGGGGAAAATTCGCGGCGGAGATCCGCGACCCGGCTAAAAACGGGGCTCGGGTCTGGCTCGGAACGTTCGAGACGGCTGAGGACGCCGCCCTGGCATACGATAGAGCCGCGTATCGAATGCGCGGCTCGCGGGCTTTGTTGAATTTCCCGCTTCGGATTAATTCGGGCGAGCCCGAACCGGTTCGGGTGACGTCGAAGCGAGCGTCGCCGGAGCCTTCGTCCTCGTCGGAGAGTGGATCGTCGGCGAAGCGGCGGAAAAAAGTGGTGGGGTCGACGGTGACGGCTCCAAGTGGATTGAGAACGGGGCAAGTGGGAAGTCAAGTGTCTCAGTGCACACGTGCGGAACAGTTGTTGGTTAACTAATGCGTTATGCTGACGTGGATTTCACGGTTCTTTTTGTGTAAATTGTGCTTTGTAGTTATCTGATTCTGAGATGCGTGTGACAGTGGCGGAAACTGTTATTAAAAGAATGAAAATAATAAGCCAACAAGGGAAGGACAGTGGCACAGTGTAAAAAATGGATTGATACCTCAACTCCATCAAGTCGGAGTCATAAAATCTAAACCAGAAAAAATTAAGAAAACCAAAACAAAGTTGCAAAAAGCAATTAGGGTGGAGGTTTTGTTTGGGTCTCTGAATACAGTCCCAATATTTGTTATTTTTTGGTTCAATATTTATGAAATTTGTGAATTGGGTTGCATCAACTGAAGCCTCTAATTTATTCTCTCACGCTAATCCCAATCTTCACTCTTCCGCAGCTTTTAAAACCAAACATCTTAACTTTACTATTATACAAATTTTAAAATAACTAAATAAGAACAATATGATATTTTATCAAACATTTTTATATTATAATTTTATTCATTTTTAAACAAACGTGTTCTACTTATCACAATTAACCTTTTCGTTAAACCATATAATTTGTTATGTGAACTGTTTTATTTGATTTTTTATTTGGCCAATTAGCATGGTTCAAGTGTTCATGTCCACATCTAATGTAATCCCCATAATAATATATAATAGCTACTCTCAGTTGGTCTTCACAAATGTTTATATAATTTTAAACAATCTCCTAGAGTATAGAATATGGTATAATAGATTTAGTGAAGTTGTCCAACAATTTGGTATAAGAGTTTTATCGTCACGTAATGATTGGATACATTTATTTTATAATATATGTTAATGATATTGTTTTTATATATAATGATCAATATGATATTTTTTTATAAATAACACATGTTGTTATTTTCAAACAAAAAAATCTTAACAAACTCATATTTCTTAGAGATTATCCAACAATTGAATAATCATTTCTCAAAAGAAATATACATTAAATATTTTAGAAACAATTTTACTAAAAAATTCCAAACTAATGACTCAACCATGAATCTCAATTTCAAACTTAGGAGGTCACTTTCTGATCCTAAGAAATACATAACACTAGTGAGAAAATTAAACTATCTCACTTGTTATTTTGTTACATCTAGAGATATTATTACTCAATTTGTTAATTCCAATATGAATAGATGACATCTATCATCACTGAATTATTTTGGATCCTACAATTAATATGAAAAAGTAAGTATTAAATATCTATGAATTTTGATTCATCTAATGTCTTCTTTGTATATGAGACACTATATATATATATATATATATATATATATATATATATATTACACTGAGATAGATTATTTTTCTCTCAATCGAATTTCTCTACCTTTTTTTATGGATGAAAAGAAAAGTGAAAAAATAAAATCTTTTAAAAACGAGTATTTTTTCCTCGTTAAAAAAAAAAAAGAAGAAGAAAACTTTATTCCCCTTTTCATTTCTTTTGGCCCCCGTTTCTTATAAGTACACACTCCTATTGTATCTCTCTACTTTAATACTCCTCTTCACTCAAGATGCCCTTCAACTCAAAACCAAATCTCAAATATCTAACTTTATTGTATTTACAATTTTCCTTTAAATCAATTTCCATCATTAACAGTAATTAATATTATATATAATTTAAATTAAATTCACAATTAATTACATGTAAAAACTTTAATCCTTATACTTTTATAATATTCGAATATTCTCATGATGAAGAATTTCGTGCAGATTAAGTCATTACTTGAAAATGAAGGTTACATGGACATTGGAGGTTGTAATCACCGTTCTCTTTCATACTGTTGTTCACCTAATCATACATTTTTGTTCTTGAATTTCTTCAGTCATTTCAGATATTGTAAAGAGATTTATTTTAGAAAATGAACGAATCAAATGTAATTATTTAATGAAATTAATGATTTATATCTAAATAAATTTATAGTTTGTATTTTAAATTTTAATTTACTCTTATAACTAGCATGATTTTTAAAATTATTAACAAATCATAACCCATCTTTAATATCTTAAATACGACTTTTAAAATTATAATTAGTTACTGTAAAAAAATTATTAAATAAAAATAAATTTTAGAGATAAAAATAATTAATTTTTTATCAAATTAAATATTATTTTAAAGATTAAAAAATTATTGATATTTAAATTAAATTTTATAATTGGTAAATGATCCGATCGGTCATCGGCAGTCGGTGACATCAGCAACAGATAACCACGTGGACCGTTCTTAGTGGAACACGTGGGCCAGGGAAATAGATGAGTCATTGAGTAAGTCACCCAGGGTGGTGATCGGTGATCAGGGGGCGGTGGTCAGAGAGGATGCGCGATCAGCGCCTAGATAAGCGTCTGGAAGCAGAAGGCGTGGCGCTATGGTGCACCGATCGGTCATCTGGTGTGAGCGATGATCATCGAGTTTTCGTGTTACACGCAGTTAAGCTGGAAACGAAGGGTGATTCCCAGCGAGAGCGTTGCATACGAGCCTTGCGTGACAGAGTATCAGAGAAAGGAGAAGTTATGTGCTTTGTAGTGTCGTGCACGAGAGTGGCCTAAGAGAGCTAGT
>Ga0123342_1006123_pt1 | contig 16899 bp, 8 predicted proteins | sample Turbeawhitnodule_FD_89960 | JGI IMG/M metagenome (GOLD analysis project Ga0123342, IMG submission 89960) | Root nodule microbial communities of legume samples collected from Mexico - Turtle bean Mexico white nodule | ecosystem: Host-associated > Plants > Roots > Nodule | place: Mexico: Nepantla... | reverse complement strand
TAACCCAACAAATAAACACAACTATCACTGCCTTGAAAGCAATAAAACCTGATTGACAACATAAATTGAACTAGAAGCCAGTATTATAGGACTTTCTTCTGAATAACAGTAACCTTTCAAAGAAACAAGTTTTTAAGTTCTTTACCAACGCCAATGAGAGCAACTACTGATGAAATTGCATCTGCACGATGGTGCCATGCATTTGCTTTCATTAGCCCACTACCTTGCTTCTCACCAGCTTGTTTTGTTACCCAGTAAAGCCTACAGATTCGCAAAGCACATATAGATACTCAAGTCTTGGTAATGCATATTTTAATTAAACCATAGGGGGCATCAATAAAAAGAAAAAGAAACAACTAGAGGAATTTAAGTTACAAGGTTCTGATGTCAGAATCCCAACCAAAGTTAAGAAATTCAATTTAGACCTTTTTCAGGAGAGGAAAAGTCAAGGAGCTAAGCGCATGGACAATTCTCTGGGAAGTACAATGCTTGAGCTAACATAACTACAGCGATAGCTTAATTAATTTTTCCAGGGATTCATTCAACTGAACGTTATTCTCTAAAGGTTTCCTACTCAGTGATTATACTTTATTATCAGCCCCCATTGGCTTGAGATTGCATTTTTAAAATAGTGACATAGGACACAGGTGGCTAGAATAAGTATAAAAAATAATGGGACCTCCTCAGCCTTGTACAAGTTAATATTAAGTAATAGTAATACCCTTCTTTAACGCCTATTGACACAATAGTCATATTCAAAGCAAGGATGGGATGATCCATGTCAATTCCATGATGATGTCCACCATGCTCGTGGCTATGCCCATGTGTTAATGCCTGGCTAACCATTTCGGGACCAGGTGAGAACAATCCCTGCGTAAGTATTGAATGGCTTCTAAGTATTGACTGGATGATACAATATCCATTTTCAATAAATAGTCTAACAAAATGCTAAATCAAAGATTCTTTATATCACATATTTCATGGGAATAAATGAAGCAACAAATAGATCAAAGTTTGAATTTCAATACCATCAAAATGTCTACAGCATGCCACGCAATGCCACCTCCAGTAGCCAAAAGCATGCAAGAGATTCCAAGAGCTCCTAAAGTCTCAAATTTACCATGTCCTGAGATAAGAAACCAGAGAAATTTAATCATAAATGACACAGAAACCTTTCAGTAAAGAACAGATGAATGGCAAGCATTAGTCTAATGAGTAACCACAACAAAAACAGAACAAAAGATCATTATGCAATTATTATTAGTATTGGTATAATTATATGTAACTGGCAGATAAGCAAACCAATTATATTCAAACAACTCATTCAGAATATCTAATATAAACTACAACACGATGCATAAGAGATAAACGGAGTAGCGTGTAGATACAAATCAAGCGACCATATGGATGTTCTTTATCTCTAGGCGCCTTGGCAACCTTGAAAGAAACCAAAGCTATGCCACTAAGAACCTGCGACACCAACAATGACGAGGATGAACGTCATTCCAAGACAAGTTGCACTAACGGAATATATGCGAGTGAGAGTTAGCACTTACCACATCAGATATGGAATGAGCAGCATCTGCGATAATGGCGGTGCTCCCGGAAAGATAGCCGGTGAAGGCTTTTCCGGTGGCTAAACAGATGTCGGCGGCGAGACCCAAGCGGAAAATATTCTCTCCCTCCTTGTGGCGGCGATCGTGTTCATCGTGGTGGGAATGACCCAAATGCCATCTCTTTGGGATTTTGAATGCGGGATTTTCGATTAAACAGGACTGTAACGGAGGGCAATTAAGCGATTCCAAGAGGGGAGAGGGGGAATTCGAAGAGGAAAGGCGTGTAATGTATGTTCGGTATATGGGATTCAGATTTCTCAATCTAAACCCCATGCTTTTTTCTTCCAATTCTAAGATCTAACTAGGGTTTCCTTAACTTCTGATGTTTTTTCCCCTCAATCAGATAATAGTTGCTGCAGCAATGCCGAATCCTTTCAGCTGGCAACTTCGTCTTCACAATCACGTCAATCTGACGCAAGTATGCTAGGTGTGACATGTGTCGACAGGAAAACAAGTTCTAACCGCTTTGCCACATGCCCAACGAATCTTCACTCTATATTAAGGTAACATGATGGAATAAAGGTTTAATTAAGTTTTGGTGATTCATAAATTTAGGTATTTTTTTACTCTTGATAGACTAATTACTTTCTATTACTAGTCTTAAAATATAATTTTATATCATGCATTTTATATTATTTTTTATAAAATGATAAAAAATAAAATATAATGACAATTTTCTAATTATAATATTATATTAATTGTTTTCTAAAATTTCACATCTCATAACAATTATAAAATAATTGGTGCAATTTGTGGTTTTGTTAAATAAGTTTTGGTTTTTTATCTAGGGTTTCACTTTTCTATGATTGCATTGCTATTTCATTCTTCTTCCTCCATTACTCTTATATAGTGAATGTCACATACATGTGTTGGCTTTTTTGTCACATTATCATCTTCAAGTTATGGTTTCATCATCTACATTTAAGGAGTTGTGTTGCAAACATCACTCTTAAAAAGCTTGTCATACTTAGATTAGTAAGTTAGTTTAGTTTTGATTAATGGTGATTATATTTTGATATAGATATGAATATACTTAAGTAAAGTTATTAATAAATTTTGGTGTTTAAATTAATTTTAATTATATATTGGAAAACAAGTTTAATAGAATCAACTTTATAAGAAAAGTCATGTAACTAATGTACAGAGGTACATGTAAAAATAGAAAAAATATATAACAAATCATTGTTGAATTGTGTATCTAAAATTTCTTTTTTTTTTCTAAACCAATGTTTGATAAAAGGGGTCAGACCAAGTTTTAACTTGACAGACATGCTCTTTTGTAATAATGCGAAGATCCAATGTAAAAAGTATCTCACTTTGTACTTTGTTGGTATCTACGTCAAGTTTATAACGATGTAAAATGTTGAAAATAATCGATGTTAAAAGATTTTTTTTCGTAGTAGTGTATAAACTAACCTTCCAACTTATAGTAGTGTCATGCATAGTCAAAATTCCATGAAGGAATCTTTTGGTGTCCATATCCACAATGTGACCCAAGTCTACAAATCTTTTAGGCTTAGTTTGGATCCGAGAGAATACTATTTACTCGGATTGAAAGGCAATGATTTAAAAAAAAAAAAATTACATTTGTTTCAATTCAGTTGTGAAGAAAGAAATGCGCTGATTTACGGAAGAAGAAAAAAATGGTTGTCTACAACAATACGAAGAAAATGAGTGAATTCTGAAGAAGTTAGGTAATATAATATAATAATAATAAACTAATACATCTATATAATAATTTAAATGTATTTATAAATAATAATAAAAGAAAATAAATTAATAAAATAAATATAAATATAAAAATTATAAAATAATAATAATATACATAAAATTTAAAATATTAATAATATATAAAAAGTAATAAAATTATAAATAGTAATAGTAATTGAAATAAAATTTAAAATAAATAAAAAATTACAAACAATAATAATAAATATAAATTATAAATCTAATAATAATTAAAATTATTTTTTATTTTTTATTTATTAAATATTTTTTATATGTATCTATGATAAAAATAAAAATATTAAATATTAAATAAATTTAAGCAATAAAAATATTTAATAATATTATTAATAAAAATAAATAATAATAATAAAAATATTTATAATAAATAAAAATAAATATACAAAATTTTAATTACTAAAAATTATTTTTCATTTTTAAAGATTAAGATAAATTTATAAATTTACATTATAATATTTTAAAAAATTAAAAATTTCCTCACACACATCACATCACTCACCAACTTTAATAAACTTTCTCCACAAATTCATTCTCTATATACCTTAATCCAAACAACCTAACTTTCCTCACACTTTCCACTCAAATCACTTCAAATTTACTCCCTCAAATCCTCACCTTTCTCCTCCCTAATCCAAACACACCCTCAAATGGAAGTACTTTTGGCATTACGTCTAGTTTCACCACAAACTATAACTCATCAAATAAACCCTTCAAGTATTTGAGAATCCACTTAAAAGCTTGTCAATGAACTTGTACAATCATACTCACAACAAACACTATGTCGAGACGAGTGACAATCATTACATACATAGAAAAAATCAACAAGGTTACATGTGGAACACCCATATAAAATTGTGCATGCACCTTCTTAGGTCACTATTGATCACTAAAGTTGTAATGTTGAGCCAGAAGTTAAAAAGTAGGTTTCAAGTTGCTCATATCAAACTTGTTAATGATTTTTTTTAGGTGTGCCACTTAAAACACAAAAGACCTTTTTTATCATGCGCTCTAATGACTTCAATCCCCAAAATTCTTAACACCGTTCTTTCATGTCAAATTGAGCATTCATCTCACCTTTTACTTTCTTAATCTCATACTTGTTATTGTTTGTTATTAACATATCTTCAACGTACCACAATAATACTATGAAATGATCTTTGGTTAGGAATTTGAAGTAAACATATTATCTATTTACTTTTCTCAAAGTCAATGCTTACAATGTATTGCTTCATATTGTATCATTTTTTTTTATCTTACAAACAAAGGTATTATTCTTTTCTACCTCAAATTCTTTTTAGTTGTTTCGTATATATAGTCTTCCAAGTCCCCATGTAGAAAATTTGTCACGATTAACAACATTTGGATTGATTTGTGTTTCACCACTAAAGAGAATACATCATTATAATAATTTCATTCTCTAAGTAAAGTCTCTAGCCATCAATCTCTTATGATAAGTTATTGGAATTTCATCATTGTGTTTGAAAATGAAGCGAATTCACCTCATTTTTCATGATGTTTAACCATAGAGTTCTCTCATTACTTATTAAAGCAAACGATACACTTGAGGATTCATCATTTAATACCTCAATAATAGTCATTAAGGAAATGCAATAAGTTCTACATATCCATATCTTTGTGGAGTTTGGATCGTTGTTCTCCTCATTCTAACCTTAACAGTATAGTAACTATCATTATCTCATATGTATTCATCGTCCGACTATTATTCTACATGATTGCCTAATTCATCTTGTAAAAAATTGTTAGTCTTGACCTCAATTTCACATTTTCAACATCACAACTACTACAAAACTCACATTTAAAAACTTTTGACTTGTATGTCATTTTAGTTTCATTAAAAACATCATCTTCATAGATGATATATTTCTTGAGCTTAAGAAACTATAATCTAGTTATCTTTGTTATAGATGATGTATTTCTTGAGCTTAAGAAACCATAATCTAGTTATCTTTGTTTTTTTCAGATATCCTATAAACATACATTTAACATCATGTACTTCTAGTTGTTCTTGCCTTATGTGAGTATAGAGAACAACTAAAAATTGAAATTATCAAGTTTAGGAGAATTTCTTAACAAAATTTTCTCAAAATTCTTCATATAAAGCGTTCTTGAGCAACATTTGTTAATCATGTATGCAACAATATCAACAGTTTCAACCTAAAGCATCTTTTGAACTCCAACACCCAAGAGCATACATTAAGTATTTCCAAAATGGATTTATTGAATATCTCTGAATAGGTCATATTTGTAGGAGTCTCCATATTATTTGATGCTTTGTTGTGTCCTTCTTGATACATAAGTTGTTGAACAACTCTAAATAAAATTCAAAACCATTATTTTGTATGAACCTCTTTCTTATCTTTTCAACTTCATTCTCTTACATATGCTTCCAGCTTTTGAAGTTCTTTAATGTTTCGTCTTAGGTCTTTTTGAGAGATGACTCATAACATATTTTTTTTTTGTCCCGTGTTGAATCTAATTTTGCAAGTCTTTCCACATATGGTGCTCATAAAATTTTGGCTTATTCACTCTGTCATTTCAAAACAATCATTGCTTATGCAACTCAAATAAGTTTTTTTAGTTTCCATGCCATAACATTTTGTGTCATAATTCAACCTTGTAACAAAGGACATTAAAGCACAATATCTTGTAAGGCATACATATCATTATTTAAAGCTAAATGAGACACTTACACTAGACAACTCAATAAACACACATCACCATTAAATGACTTTATACAATGAGATGATCAAATTTTACTAAATCATCTTTCAATAATGATTTTTAAATCAAATATTTATAAGGTTTTCAAGTTGACTTTATTTTGAAACACTGGAGTAATTTTAATTCATTTAATTTTCTATATCAAGTAATAGATCTTCCTAATTCCCATGTGTTCAAATAAAACTCATTTGATTATGAATATTCTAATTGAATCTCATCACACAAATTTCCACAAATTAAAAATAGAAATTCTATTCTTTGAACATCTTTCATAGACATGTTTAATCTTTCAGTAAAAACTAAAAAAAAAAAAATCATATTTCTTCCATATCACAAAGGTAAAAAGACAAAAGTAAAAAGAGAGAGAGAAAAAATCCACAGAAACAAAAAAATTTAATTCAACATTTTATCTAAATCTTATACTGAGTTTTGACTTTATATTATGAATGTGTTTTTTCAGTTTTATTAATTTAATTTGTCTTATGGAAAACACTAGGTAGGACAAATATTATTAATGTTCATTATTCAATGTACCTGTATCATTTATGTTGTTTATCATTCATTATAAAAAAAGAGAGTAAGAAATAGACTTTAAAGAAGAAATACATATTATTTACTTTTATTCAAATAATAATAATAATAATAATAATAGATTAAATGTTATAATTAGTGGGTTGGTAGCAAATTAATGGGAACCCCACTTGTGCAGAGTTGTGCTTACAAATTCCATAAATAAAGTATTACATGCATTCAATGATTTGAAAAGAAAATGTTATCTTTATTTTGTAAGAAAAAGATGTGGTAAAATAAGTTATGTGAAAATTTACAATGGGTTAACATATTTATGATTTATCTAAAATGAACCAATTTAATTTTAATTTATATAATTGTTTGTCTTTGTTTTATCCTTTACATTTACATAGTGGGTTTGGTGAATTAATAATAGTTCAAAGGTATTTTTATAAAAGTGATTTTTTTATTAGGTATTTTCTGAATTATCACCACTCGTGATTACTAATCATTATTATTCTTAAATGTATTTAATATAATTGTAATTATAATCCTATTTATCATTTTTCTAACTACCACAACTTGTTTTTTTCTTTTTTTTTTCTCTCTTCTATTGCTATTTTATTTTTAAAATGTGACATAAACACTTTATTATTATTGGTGATGACAAACTATAATTATTGAAATGCAGTCTCTTAAACATAATAAGATGAGAGTTAGTTCATTTTTTTTTGTCTAAGATTTGTTGGAGAAGAATACATCTTCTACATATGTAAATTATGATTTTACAAAACTTATAATATGTTTTAAAAGCTAAATACTGTGATTAGATGGTATACTAATGTGTAGTATGAAATATGAATCCTGTTGAACTATGATTGATACATAGTATTTTAAAAAAAAAATTGTGTTGAGATTGTTTATGATGTATTGAACTAGAGATATGTACTAAGTAGATATATTGACTCTCCTAATACATTAGAATCGTGTAGATGAAGATATTCCGACAATAAAGATTCCTATGACTGAATTTGTAATTTAATTTGAGCTAGTATGTCATATGAGAGGACTTAATTTCAGTTTCATTTGGATCAGAGAGATAGTCAGTGACGGTAGTATGATAGATACAAATATCTAAGTCAAATTCAATGCATGTATCTTCCGAAACTATAGTAAATTATCTATGTATATTAGTGATAAATAATAATAAGTTATAGATAGACACTTGATTATTTAGTATACTGTAATTGATGAAGTGTGAAAATTAAGATGTCTATGACTATTTTAATTGAATCTAAAGTTATATTGAAAATTTTAAAAATATATAATTCATCATATTTTCTTTGTATATTTGTGTTATTTAAATATGTAAAGATCGTGTATTACACGAGAATATAAAAAAAATTATAGGTGATATAACTTCACATTAAACGATAATAATTTTCCTTTCACTTTTGTTGTTTTATCTTGATATATTATATATTTGTTTTCTTTTATGAAAATAAATATTAGTTTGTAATATCATATTATTTAGGTATGATAGCTGGTGGTGCTACACTACATAAAAGTTATAAAAATTAAAAATTAATATTCTAATAATAAAAATATACAACATTATAAAAAAATAATGATTTAGTATATAATAAAAATATCATAAAAATTATATAAAAAATTATATTTTTAGAAAAAAACATTTTAATATAAAAATAAGTAAATAAATATAAAATACATGATTAAATTTATTAACTTATCATTGTATTTACATGTAATTTTGACAAGAGTATAAATATAATTAAAGCTTTTAAAATAAGAAGTTATTTAATAAAATATCAGAGTAACATTCTTATCATTAAACTATTTAGTTTTTTTTATCATAGTTTTAAATTTTAATTTGTATAATTTTTTATTTAATATCGAGTGGATGCTACTTTTAAATGAAGTACAAAAGGGAATTGTAATTCAAGTTATTAGAAAGCATAAGAATGTGTATATCTGTTATAAAATTAGTGAGAATGTAGATGTGGTTTAACATAAATACAAGAAGATGAATCCAATTTTCTCAACTGTAACAATAAAAAAAAAGTTATTTAAGAAGAGATAAAGAGGCACAGTCTGATACGGCATTTGGGAAACCTTGTCCCCACTTGAAGAAGAAAAGGAAGAAAAAGAAGTTTAGGATTTAACCAAATCAATCCGTAACTAAGATGACCACATTTTCTCACCGATCTTCCTCTCAACAAAACTTTACCTCTAATAGGAAAATCAGTCAAATCAACTTGGAATTTCAATTAGTAACATAGGCTACTCATACTCAGATACCTCCTTCAACATCATTATTAATACCTACGAATCATATAGTTTTTATACTTTTTATAGAGTTCACAATAATCTTTTAACACAATCTAAAACTAGAAAGTTAATATGATAATCCACCTCAATTTTAAATTAAACACTATTTTATACTTACTTAATATTAAATTTTAACTTAAACATCAAAATACTTTTTACAAATACACCAGTTACCTATGTAGCATAGACGCTAACAAAATACGGACACAGACACAAAAACACATATAATATTTAAAATGTAGGATACGAAGACACAAATCTATATATTATATAATTATGAATTTTATAAAGTGATAATAAAAATTTTTGTACACTAGTATGTTTATATTTTTTTTTAAGTAGAAAGATGTTTTTCATGATTGGTTTAAAAGAATTCGTTCCTTATTTTTATAATTATAATAAAAATCTATACAATAAATTTGAGTTTTTAAAAAATTAATGTATATATTTTTTTAAATTGTGTTAGAACCGTAATAGAATTATAAAAAATTCAACAAATATATTTTTTGAATTGAACACTTCACTAATACGTGTCTTACGAGTGTTATATGAATGTTGTATCCGACACACGAACATACCATTTAAAAGGAGTGTCCAAACTTTTCATTAAATACAACATTATCAACCAAAATTAACAACAATTTAAAGAATTTAAAAAAACCCAAAACTTTACTACTTTCTTTAAGAATAGAATTTAATTTGTTACTTAAATTGTTTATGGTTAACTTCAATAATATGAACCAAGAGCCAAAACAATAATATTATTATTTTAATAAAATTGTGGAACTTCATATAATAATAATAATAATTTTATTATTATGAATTCAATATAATATTATATTGGAATGGAATAAAAGTGTGTGAAAAGTGGAAGGACAGTTGCGTCACTTTACACAGGATGAGTGTCGGTTACTGGTTAAGTAAGAACTCCGTTTTCTGATTTTGAACTGTGGCGGGTAGGCACAAAATGAGAACAAAAAACGGAAATTAATAGAAGAAAAGCAGCGAAAGAAAAGAAAATGGAGCGGAAAACCCCATCGCACCACACTACACTAGAGACCGTACAGTCCTAGTCAGAGAGAAGAAGCAAAACAAAGCACACTTTCTCTCTCTCTACTTTCTCTCTCACGCTCCAACGCACGCCCTGTACAGTGAAGCTGTGAAAATCCCCTTTCTCTCTCTGCGCTTCGCAACCACCCAACAACACAACCTCTCCGATCTTCCACACGCTTCAACATCTCTCTAGCACCAACCAGATTCTTCACTTCAGATACTCCAACACAAACCCGTTTCGATGGACTTGTACGGTCGGGGCCCCGTCAGGAATGGATCCAACCCGCTCAACCAACCGGAATGGCCCTCACCGGGCATCGACACTGCTCTCGAAGGTCTTTCACTCTTCTCTTCTCTTCTCTTTTCGCCTGTTAGGGTTTTTTAATGTCCAACTTGTGTTGTGCTAGTTTTGGGGTTTTCTGTGCTTTCTAATTAGGGTTTTGGTTTTGTGTAGAATCCATGTGGCATTTAACGCTCGGTGGAGGCGAATCTTACCCGGAGCGGCCCGGCGTTCCCAATTGTGTGTATTACATGCGAACCGGTGTGTGCGGATATGGTAGCAGGTGTCGTTACAATCACCCTCGTGATCGTGCTGCGGTAACCCTTTCCATCACTTTGAGATTCTGCATTAGGTTAGAGTTTCATGCAAGTGTTTTGTTTTTGTAGTAGGCATTGGTTTCATGCCTTTTTTTGGCCCTGTGTCGGTGTTATTGCTTATTTCTGAAGGTCAATGTTGTCTACGACTGTTCATTTACTGTGTAGTTAGTTCTTTTCCTTTTTAGCGAGGGGGATGGTGGGGGTATTTAATTTTTACTTTCCTCAATGTGAAGTGCCATTTGAGAGTGGGAATCCAGTTTAAAGGATAGCCTGGTTGTGTTGCATAAGCCTATTTTAGTTACACAAAAGGGATTAAAAGAATGTTTATGCAGATAGCTAGTTTTTTTATTTCATCTTATTGCTAAAGTGTATGAATATGAATTGAGTCAAATGCTGTTTAGGTTGCTGCGGCAGTAAGAGCTACTGGGGAGTACCCAGAACGGGTGGGGGAACCTCCATGCCAGGTCTTGTTTTTTTATTTTATTTCCATACATGAATTTTTTCTATGTAAAATCTGCAAATTTTTAACTTGTATCTTTCCAATTTAAAATGGTTATACTTATTCTTCTTAGTCATTCTGATGAACAGTATTATTTAAAGACTGGAACCTGTAAATTTGGAGCATCCTGTAAATTCCACCATCCAAAAAATGGTGGTGGATATTTAAGCCAAGCTCCACTAAATACTTGTGGATACCCATTACGGCCGGTATGACTCTTCGTTTTGCTCTTCTTCTCGCACATGTAACCCACAGCAAACAATGCAATTGTTAAACCGACTTTTGTTTGAACAGGGTGAGAAAGAGTGCTCCTACTATTTGAAAACGGGGCAGTGCAAATTTGGTGTTACTTGTAAATTCCATCATCCTCAACCTTCTGGCACACCATTGCCAGCATCTGCACCTCAATTTTATCAACAGGTGCAGTCTCCTGCCGTTCCTGTGCCTGAACAGTATGGAGGAGCTTCTGCAAACTTGAGAGTGGCCAGGCCTCCTGTATTGTCTGGTTCATATGTCCAAGGGGCTTATGGTCCTGTACTTCTTTCTCCAGGGGTTGTCCAATTTCCTGGATGGAGTCATTATTCGGTGAGAGGGACATGTGTGCGTGTGAAAAGTCAAATTTTCTTCATTTTAGCAGCTGTTTTCTTCTGACAATTTTAAATTGGTGCAGGCACCTGTAAGTCCTGTGCTATCTCCTGGTGCTCAAACTGCTGTTGGGGCCACTTCTTTATATGGAGTGACCCAGTTGTCATCACCAACATCAGCTTTTGCTAGACCATATACTCCATTGTCCTCTACTACCGGTCCTTCAGGAAACATACTAAAGGATCAATTATTTCCTGAAAGACCCGGTGAACCTGAATGCCAATATTTTCTGAGAACGGGGGACTGTAAATTTGGACTAGCTTGTCGATATCATCATCCTCGGGACCATATTGTTGCACGGCCATTTCTTAGCCCAATTGGACTTCCTTTACGTCCGGTATGTATGATTACTCACTTGATTTGATTATTTGTCTCATTGTGTGGTTAACTTTCTTAGATTTACTTAAATTTAAGTTGTATGGTACTTTACAGAGTTACAGTTATAATTTATGATGTTATCCATATAAAATGTACATATCTACAAATGACAAATGTATGAACAACACATCTATTCTGCTCAGGGCACACTACTTTTATTCCCTTCTCATTAGAAATCAAAATTTGTAGGTAGTCTAGACAAGCTGCTCTTTTTGTACCTTGGGCCCTGATAGTATTAAAGTATCCCTGCATAGCAATTAACTCATAGCGTGGCTTCAGTTGCACTAGCTAGGATCAACATGGACAGCAATTGACCTGGAGTAAGAGACAATATTAAACTTTCTGCTTTGCACAATTAGTGTTGGCCCTTGACAGAACATGATATAAATATGTATATATAAAGCAGTCTTTCCGAGCCGTTTTGGCTTGAGACGTGAAATGCAACTTCTTATTTACAAGAATGGGGATGGCTAAGATTGTAGTCTTGATCACATGTTCACTGAAGCCCTTATTTCATGAAAAATCAACCTTCGGTAAAAGCTTAACCTGTTGAATAAAAAACATGTGATTGTATTATTTTTCTATATATGTCAGTCCTAGTGCAAAAGCTGCTATTCACTCTATTTTTCTTTTAAGTTCGTATGGTATAAAAGTGACTTGCTAAAATTCTGTCTTTCCTGCTTCCACTGAAAAGGCCAATGTAGTGATGTCCATGATGCCAAATTTTGTGGCATGGTAGTTGCCGTCCTATCTTGAGTTTTGCATAGTTTCATTATGTTTGGTGGAATATGTGATGGAAACACAGGATCCGAACTGGGGAGGACTATGGCAGAAAGGATTTGGATTTATAGTTACATTGGAAGTAAATTTTGGTTGTGGTCAACTATGTTTCTTCCTAATTGAGGAAACATGCGATTTACTCAGCTATTGGACATCACAATAGCACAAGTTACTCATTTTGAATTCAGGCAGCCCTGCATAGATTTCACATGCAAAAAAATCTAATCCAGTTGTGCACAGTTGCGATCGGAGTGCATGTGCAAATAGAATTGTTTATAGCGTAATCCATTCATACATTTGTTTTTCCTCTCATTTACACTATTGTTTAGAGGTGTTATTTCTTTTATAGCATTAGTTTTATGTGGAAGATTTAATTGTTCTTAAGCACATTCTCATGTTCTATTGCAGCATTACAATTTGTGTGTTTTATATTTTTTATTTATTTTTGGGATTTCTTAATTAATTTGTTTTCTAGAAAACAGGGCGTACAACCTTGCGCTTTTTATTTGCAAAATGGGCATTGCAAGTTTGGCTCCACGTGCAAATTTGACCATCCTTTGGGATCTTTGAGCTACAGTCCATCGGTATCTTCTTTCATTGATGTGCCAGTTACTCCATACCCAGTGGGGTCTTTGCTGTCTCAGCTGGCTCCTTCAACATCTTCAGAGCTTCGGCCTGAACTGATGTCCGGGTCCAAAAAGGAATCCCTTTCAGCCAGAATACCTTCTTCTGGTACTTCTGTCGGTCTAATTTTCTCACAAGGTGGTTCTATCTCGTTATCTGATGTGCAACTCTCAAGTCAGAGTTCTGCCCCTCTTGGCAGTAGCAGAAGTACCAGACAAAGCGGTGAGATACGTTAATCTGGCTAGTGCAAAACTTGAAAATGACTCCTCATTAGCTATTGGAAGTGACTTCACAAGCCTCCATTGCTTCTGTTTATAGTCCTCAGTATTTTGATGGCAACTGTTCAAATTTTCACTGTCGTTGAGTATTCATCACCCAATCCTGTTTAGAGCCTATACTAGGTCATTCTCATTTGATTATATTAGTATCTCCAATAAGCATCAATTGGAAACTGAATACTGTCTACCCTCCTCGGTCTCTTCTGAATGTTATTATTCATCCTTTATTTATGGCGTTTGTGTGATGGTTGTTACATTTCTGCATGCTTGTGAGACAGCCTAGTTCCTGCCCCGTACAAAGATGAAGATTGAAGAGATGACTCAAGTACCATTTAGGCTATTGTTTTTTGGTTTTTACCTTTTTAGTACTTACAACTTGCATACAATGCCTCTCTTTCTCATTCCAAGAGATATATATATTCTCCTCGAAATCTGCTGTGGAAATTCTAGGAAAACCTAGGGTTGGTATTTTCTTTGCAACGCGATTACTATACTAGAACATTGTCTTGCCGTAATATAATTTTTCTAAGTGAGAATTTTAATGTAAATGTATTACTTCTAAACAATACTACTTCTTACATTTTTAATGCGGTTGTAAAAAATAACCAAAACCCCGAAGAATTTTTAATGTCTAATTTTCATTAAACATTATAATAAGGAAGTTCCGTAATCAGAAATAATAAACTCAACATACGTCTAAGAATGTCAAGAAAAAGTTGAACAGAAGGTATGAGGCATATTGTTGTTTTATAAAGTTGCCTGAAATGGTTGTTGACTTTTTTGTTCTAAGTGGACAGTCCATTTTAAAAGATAAAATAATAAATTTATAATTATTGATAAAAAGATAATAATGAATATATTTATATAATAAATGTGTGTTTGTGAGCATATTTATTGACAGATTGTGATTGGCTTAGCGCGTTAAATGATAAAAAATTAAGCAAAGTGAATGTAGTGAGAAAATATGGTTGCAGATGTGAGAAGCACACAAGCATGTTGCATACTAAGGTAGAGTTAGTATTGTTAATTCATGGAGATTTTGAAATCAGATATAACTAAGTAGTTAGTATTGGTTTAACATGATATTAGAAAAAAATGTTAGTATTAATTAGTAGAGAGAGGGTGGTGGGTGAAGACAACACAGGTTACAGAATATCATGATTGTTCTTGCTCTGCTGGAGACAGTGAAGCCAATGTAATGTAGTGCATGCATGATCTTCCACACCTTTTCAACCAATCTGAAAATCAAAATAATAATACTAATACTAATAATAACGTTAGAACAATAGCTTTTAAAAAGATGCTGGTTTAAAAAGAACAATTTTCAGCTTTCATTGAATCAATCAAAACACGTGTACTATTTTCAACAAAAAGTTTAATTCAAGTGAATTTATTTTAGTCCCAAAATAAGTAAATATGATTAACTGTTAAAACTATTTAATTAATAAAATCAACTGCCATGGTTTGGGTAATGCATACAACAATTCCTAATGATAGAAGTGTGTGTATAATCAATAAATAGTTACTATAACTCTTAAGTTAATCATTATAGAAAATATTATCTACGATAACTTGTAATTTAACGACAATAAATTCTTGTATATTATCAGTTTTCTTATTTAAATTTTTTATTTCAAGATGAGAACAAAATTATTTTATATCCAAAAACATGGAATTATCTTAAAATTATTATATTTTTTTTTTCGTTTTTCTATTCAAACCCGTTGCATATCTTTACATTATAAAAAAAATTATCCATAAAGGAAATTCTAAATAATTTTATTCAAACACAAACCTAATATTCAGTGAAAAATATAAAACTTATTTGTATTTGGAGAGATACGAAAAATGATTGTATGCACTAAAATAAGATCACTAGACATTCAACTGAGCCAACTTTATGTTACTTTACGAATTTTAGGTTTTTATTGGTGCCGCAACAAATAATAACATTTTAACACATTTTTAAAAATAACATTTTATTGATTAAAACCTAATATTACTAAACTGAAAATAAAATTTATTTAATAAGAAATGAAATTCACACATCTAATTAGATATACACACACGTGTTAGGATAAATTATATTTTCAGTTTTTTATCCTTTCACTTATATATATATTTTAATTTTTTTAAAATAAAGAACATTTTTACAACTTATTTTATATAATCAATGGACAAATTTTTAGAACAATATAATAATAGCAGTATTTGAGTTATTTAATACTATTTTGATAAATATATAAATAAGTATTTGAGTTAATATAAATGATTCATGTATATACATATTTTTTAAAATGTTAAATTTAGTCCTTTTATGTTTCAAAACTCAATGAAGATTACATAAATTTGTTATTAAAAAAAGTAAACTAATGACAAAAATTAAAACGTGAGTTATACACTATATATTGCAAGAGTTTTTTTTCATTAATTTTGGTGATTCTATTGTGTCACATTATTTTTATTTTTTTATAATTTGTATTTTAATATAAGAATTTTATAAAAATTATGCTTTTATTAATATTTTATTTGACTGTTTGCAACGAATATATATTTCTAAGACAGAAAAGTAATTTTAATTTTTATGATGGAAGATGTTATTTGTAATGTCATATCAATATACTTTAACAGAGAGATCTTATAAGAAGCAATGAAGATTTAGGATTATAGTTTGAGATTAAAAAATGTATAAAAATAATTAAAATATCCATTCTCTGTATTCCATGATAAATTCCCTTTATGAAACATAAAAATTGAAATATAAAATACAAAACTTTTTCCCATGGCCTGAATTAAAATATAATTTCTTCTTCAGAACAAGTATAAAAGTGTTCCTCATCATATGTGAAACCTTCTTTTAAGTTGGCAAGACCTTCATCCCTTCATCATCTGTTTTGGTATAAGCTCACATGATTCCACAGAAAAAAGAGTACAGAGAAATCCTTAATCGTAACTTTATATATATATATATATATATATATATATATATATATATATATATATATATATATATATTTTTTTTAATATATATATATTTTTTTTTTTTTTTTTATTTTTTTTTAAAAAAAAATTTTTTTTTTTT